>ODAI013839136.1_pt1 | contig 10870 bp, 4 predicted proteins | sample 1539321 | NCBI WGS metagenome assembly ODAI01 (sample SAMN02144231, study PRJEB22623) | gut metagenome | biome: sheep rumen | host: Ovis aries | place: New Zealand | reverse complement strand
TGTGGACTTCTTGACAGATGTCTCACGACCCTTCCTGACTAGCTGGTTAAATGTTGGCATTCTGTTTCACCTCCTTATAGATTTTGCGCTGTACAGGGTAATACAGCAGGTTCTTTTCCCGCTCTTCGAATCTTCTATTGAAATCTTCTATTGAAATCTCCTGTTGGAATCTTCTTTTAAAATCTTCTTCCTGAATCTTCTTTTGAAACAGGAATCTTCTTTTAGAAAAATCCGCGCATGGAAAAGGTGTGACCGAAGTCACACCTTTGCATTATAAGCACAACAAATATGCTTGTCAACAGATTTTTTTACACCGCTCAGCACAGGTTTTTTTGCTCTGCTCAGCATTCCAATTACAGAAGACTGACTGACGCCCGTCTGGCGGCCTACTGATGTCAGACCCTTGTCCTGCCGGTGTCCGGCTGACGGCTTACTGATGTCAGACCCTTGTCCTGCCGGTATCCGGCTGACGGCTTACTGATGTCCGGGTTGAATCAGTCATCCTCCTCGACGATGATGTCTTCGCTGTCAAAGGCATCGTCTTCATCATGATCAGGCTCTTCGTCGGTGATATCTTCAATATCCTCGAAGTATCCGTCATCTGTCTGCTCCTGATCCATATCTCCCGGAATGAAATCAGAGGCTGTCCCGGAGGTCTCACCTGCGGAAACCGCATCTGCAGACGCCGGTGCTTCATCAGTGCCGCCCTGTCCTGCCGTCATGGTATCGAACATCTCGGGGGTCACCCGCTCGTCTTCCATATCCTGCTGTGCGCGGGCCTGCTTCATGCGGATCTTTGCGTCAGTGCTCAGTCTGGTTGAATGGTAGCGCTTCATTCCGGTGCCGGCAGGAATCAGCTTACCGATGATGACATTTTCTTTCAGTCCGATCAGCGGATCGACTCTTCCGTGGATCGCCGCATCGGTCAGGACCTTTGTGGTCTCCTGGAAGGAGGCGGCGGACAGGAAGGAGTTGGTTGCCAGAGCCGCCTTGGTGATTCCCAGGATGACCTGCTTACCCTCAGCGGGTGTGCGGGCCTGCTGGATCAGGCGCTCATTCTCTTCCTCGAATTCCAGAACATCCACCAGGCTTCCGGGGAGGAAGCTTGTGTCGCCGCTGTTTTCAATGCGGATCTTCTTGAGCATCTGGCGAACGATCACTTCGATGTGCTTGTCGCAGATGTCAACACCCTGCAGACGGTAGACTCGCTGTACTTCCTGCAGCAGGTAGTTCTGAACAGCACGGATTCCCTTGATCTTGAGCAGATCATGAGGGTTGACCGAGCCCTCGGTGAGCTCATCGCCCGCCTCGATGCTCTTGCCGTCAGTAACCTTGATGCGTGAGCCGTAAGGAATCGGATATACCTTGGATTCTCCGGTCTCATCGTCTGTGACGATAACTTCCCTGCTCTGTTTGTTGTCGGCAATCGAAACCGTGCCTCCGAATTCGGAGATGATCGCGAGACCCTTGGGCTTTCTGGCCTCAAACAGCTCCTCGACACGGGGAAGACCCTGTGTGATATCGCCGCCGGCGACACCGCCCGTATGGAATGTACGCATGGTCAGCTGGGTTCCGGGCTCACCGATCGACTGGGCCGCAATGATGCCGACCGCCTCACCGACCTGAACCATCTCGCCGGTCGCCATGTTGGCGCCGTAGCACTTGGCGCAGATGCCGGAGTGGGAGCGGCAGGTCAGGATCGTGCGGATCTTGACTCTGGAAGTACCTTTTGCCATGATCCTGGAGGCACGTGCCGGTGTGATCATGTGGTTTTTCTTGACGATCAGATTTCCGTCATTGTCGTAGATATCTTCACAGGACACGCGGCCGGTGATGCGGTCCTCGAGTCCTTCGATGGTTTCCTTGCCGTCCATAAATGCCTTGACGGACATCCCGGGAACAGCTTCTCTGCCTTCACAGCAGTCCACTTCACGGATGATCAGCTCCTGGGAGACGTCGACCATTCGTCTGGTCAGATAACCGGAGTCAGCTGTACGAAGAGCGGTATCGGACAGACCCTTGCGGGCGCCGTGTGCCGACATGAAGTATTCCAGAACGTCCAGACCTTCACGGAAGTTGGACTTGATGGGAAGCTCGATCGTACGACCGGTTGTATCCGCCATAAGTCCGCGCATGCCTGCCAGCTGTTTGATCTGCTGGTTACTGCCTCGGGCACCGGAATCGGCCATCATGAAGATGTTGTTGTATTTGTCAAGGCTGCTCAGCAGAACATCTGTCAGCTCATTATCGATATCTGTCCAGGTCTTGACGACTGCGCGATACCGCTCTTCCTCCGTGATCAGGCCGCGGCGGAAGTTGAATGAAATCTTGTCAACAGTGTCCTGTGCACGCTGGAGCAGGTCTTTCTTCTGGGCGGGAACCGTGATGTCCGCGATGGAAACGGTCATTGCCGCAATCGTGGAATATTTGTAGCCCATAGCCTTGATCAGATCGAGTACTTCCGCGGTTTTAAAGGTTCCGTGCGTGTCGATGATCCTCTGCAGGATCTTCTTCAAATCTTTCTTTTTGACCAGGAAGTCCACTTCCAGCTTGAGGAAGTTCTCCGGTTTGGATCTGTCTACAAAGCCGAGGTCCTGAGGAAGAATCTCATTGAACAGAAGTCTGCCCAACGTGGTGCTGATCACGCCCGTGATCGTCTCGCCGGTTGCGTTCTTCCTGGACATGCGGACGTTGATCTTGGAGTGCAGAGTGATGTAGTGGTTCTCGTAGGCGAGAATGGCCTCATTCATATTGCGGAAATATTTTCCTTCTCCGGGTTCTCCCTCCCGCTCCTGTGTCAGGTAGTAAATACCCAAAACCATATCCTGTGAAGGAACTGCGACAGGGCCGCCGTCCGAAGGCTTCAGCAGGTTGTTGGGGGACAGAAGCAGAAAACGGCATTCTGCCTGTGCCTCAACAGAGAGGGGCAGATGGATTGCCATCTGGTCGCCGTCGAAGTCGGCGTTGAAGGCAGTACACACAAGGGGGTGAAGCTTGATGGCCTTGCCTTCGACCAGGATCGGCTCGAAGGCCTGAATACCCAGTCTGTGCAGGGTGGGCGCACGGTTGAGCATGACGGGATGTTCTTTGATGACATCCTCCAGGATATCCCAGACCTGGCTGTCCACCTTTTCGACCAGCTTCTTGGCATTTTTGATGTTCTGTGAAATCTGCCTGCTCTCCAGTTCCTTCATGACGAAGGGCTTGAAGAGCTCAAGTGCCATTTCCTTGGGCACACCGCACTGATAGATCTTCAGTTCGGGGCCGACGACGATAACGCTTCGTCCTGAGTAGTCGACTCGCTTGCCCAGAAGGTTCTGGCGGAAACGTCCGGATTTACCTTTCAGCATATCGGAAAGGGACTTGAGAGCACGGTTGCCGGGGCCTGTGACCGGACGGCCTCTTCTGCCGTTGTCGATCAGGGCGTCGACCGCCTCCTGCAGCATGCGTTTCTCGTTGCGGACGATGATATCAGGGGCACCGAGCTCCAGAAGTCTTCTGAGACGATTGTTTCTATTAATAATCCTGCGGTACAGGTCGTTCAGGTCGGAAGTCGCGAAACGGCCGCCGTCCAGCTGCACCATAGGACGGATATCGGGCGGAATGACCGGAATGCAGTCCATGATCATCCAGGTAGGAGAATTGCCGGACTCCCTAAAGGCCTCGATCACTTCGATCCGCTTGATGATGCGGGCTCTTTTCTGACCGGTGGCTTCGTCCATCTGGGCCGACAGCTCCTGGTATTCCTTTTCCACATCAATTTTGCCAAGCAGATCCTTGACTGCCTCCGCGCCCATACCGGCACGGAAACGGTTGCCCCATTTCTCCCTGGCTTCCTGGTACTCTCTCTCAGAGAGGACCTGTTTGTTCTCGAGGTCTGTGGATCCCTTTTCGAGGACAATATATGAAGCGAAGTAAAGGACCTTCTCCAGCACCTTGGGAGAAATATCGAGAATCAGGCCCATACGGCTAGGGATTCCCTTGAAGTACCAGATGTGAGAGACAGGAGCCGCAAGCTCAATGTGGCCCATACGCTCACGGCGCACACTGGACTTGGTGACTTCAACACCGCAGTTGGGGCAGATTTCACCCTTGTATCTGATCTTCTTCAGCTTACCGCAATGGCACTCCCAGTCTTTCGTGGGCCCGAAAATTCTTTCGCAGAAAAGGCCGTCACGCTCTGGTTTGAGTGTTCTGTAATTGATGGTCTCGGGCTTTGTCACCTCGCCCTTGGACCACTCGCGGATCTTGTCCGGAGAAGCGAGCCCGATTTTGATGGAATCAAATGTAACCGGCTGATAGTTCTGCTGTTTCGTATTCGGCATTTTTTCCTCCATGTAAAAGCACTCAGCGCCGTCAGACTCAGGTACCCGTCTTTACGGAGCAGTGCGTCCGCAAACCTGGGGTTTGCAGGAGTGTTTACACTCAGCCGCGGGATCCTGTCCCGCGACTGAGAATATAAATAAGGCTATACCATTTATTCTTCATCGCGCGCCCCGGCACGAGCCCATACTTGAGGCCATGGCCTCCTGTTCAAAAACGTGTGTGGGTGCAAAACCGCGGGCGGGTTCTGAATATGAAGATTATCAGTAGCTGTCCTCATCGTAGCTGTCCGAATTGCCATAATCACTGTCGTCTTCCTCAGCGTCAGCAACCGGTACGGTTTCCTTCACATCTTCAAGTTTGCCTTTGGAATTGAATTCCTTGCTGCTGAATCCGGCGCGTCCGAGACTTCCTTCATCCGCCCCGCCGTAGTTCTTGAAGTTGTTGGCCATTTCATAGCGGTAGACGGCGGACTCACCGTAGTCGATATCTTCCGTGATCTCCACCTCTGTGCCGTCCTCCTGGAGGACACGGACGTCGAGTCCGAGTGCCTGGAGTTCCTTAAGGAGCACCTTGAAGGATTCCGGAATGCCGGAGTCGGGAATATTCTCGCCTTTGATGATTGCCTCGTAAGTCTTGACACGGCCTACGACATCGTCGGATTTGACGGTCAGGATCTCCTGCAGCGTATACGCGGCGCCGTATGCTTCCAGCGCCCAGACTTCCATCTCTCCGAAACGCTGTCCGCCGAACTGGGCTTTACCGCCCAGAGGCTGCTGTGTAACCAGAGAATAAGGGCCGGTGGAACGGGCATGGATCTTGTCGTCCACCAGGTGATGGAGTTTCAGATAATGCATGTGTCCGATTGTGACCGGGCTGTCAAAAGTTTCACCGGTGCGGCCGTCACGAAGCCAGACCTTTCCATCCGGGGTGATCGGGACACCTTTCCAGAGCGCCCTGTGATCGCGGTTGCGGTACAGGTAGTCCATGATTTCGGGCTCAAGGATATCGGAATATTTCTCCGAGAACTCCTCCCACTCTGTATTGACATAATCATTGGCCATGATCAGGGCATCCTGGATGTCTGTCTGACTCGCTCCGTCGAAATTAGGCGTAGCGACATTGTATCCGAGGGCCTCTGCCGCAAGGGAGAGGTGGATCTCCAGGATCTGACCGATATTCATACGGGAAGGCACGCCCAGAGGATTCAGGACTATATCCAGGGGGCGACCGTTGGGAAGATAGGGCATATCTTCGATCGGCAGCACTCTGGAGACAACACCCTTGTTTCCGTGACGTCCTGCCATCTTATCGCCGACAGAGATTTTTCTCTTCTGTGCGATATAGATGCGCACGGACTCGTTCACTCCGGGAGAGAGCTCATCGCCGTTCTGTCTTGTAAACACCTTGGTGTCTACGATAATACCGTATTCGCCGTGCGGAACCTTCAGGGAAGTATCCCTGACCTCACGCGCTTTTTCTCCGAAGATCGCGCGAAGGAGGCGCTCTTCGGCAGTCAGTTCGGTCTCGCCCTTGGGCGTGACTTTTCCGACCAGGATGTCACCTGCGCGGACCTCTGCGCCCACGCGGATAATGCCTTTTTCATCAAGATCCTTCAGGGCGTCATCGCCGACACCGGGGACGTCCTTGGTGATCTCTTCGGGGCCGAGTTTGGTGTCGCGGGCTTCGCATTCATATTCCTCGATATGGACAGATGTATACACATCGTCCCTCACAAGGCGCTCGCTCAGCAGGACAGCATCCTCGTAGTTATAGCCTTCCCAGGTCATGAATCCGATCAGAGGATTCTTTCCGAGGGCCAGTTCTCCGTTGCTGGTGGAGGGCCCGTCCGCGATGACCTGTCCGGCTGTAATGTGCTCACCCGTGTTGACAATGGGCTTCTGGTTGTAGCAGTTGCTCTGGTTGCTCCGCTCAAACTTGGTCAGTTTATATTTGCGGACATTGCCGTCCTCTTCTCGGACAACGATTGCCCTTGCATCGACAAACAGAACCACGCCGTCTTTTTCAGCGATGACACAGACGCCTGAATCGATCGCAGCCTTTACCTCCATGCCGGTTCCGACCGCAGGCGCATCCGTGATCAGAAGCGGAACTGCCTGACGCTGCATGTTGGAACCCATCAGGGCGCGGTTGGCATCGTCGTTCTGAAGGAAAGGAACCAGAGAAGTAGCCACCGAAAAGACCATGCGGGGAGAAACGTCCATATATTCAAAAACGCGCTTATTATAGGAAGAAGTCTCAGTCCTGTAACGGCCGGAAACGTTGTTGTGGACGAAATATCCGTCCTTGTCGATCTCCGTGCTCGCCTGCGCGACATGGTAGTTATCCTCTTCATCCGCAGTCATATAGACAACTTCGTCCGTGACTCTGGGACCTTTGGGATCATTCTGGTCCACTTTCCTGTAGGGCGCCTCAATAAAGCCATACTGGTTGATCCGGGCATAGCTGGCCAGGGAGTTGATCAGACCGATATTGGGACCTTCAGGAGTCTCAATGGGGCACATTCTGCCGTAGTGTGTATAGTGAACGTCGCGGACCTCGAATCCGGCCCTGTCTCTGGACAGACCGCCGGGGCCCAGGGCGGACAGACGGCGCTTGTGAGTCAGCTCACCCAGGGGATTATTCTGGTCCATGAACTGAGACAGCTGGGAGGATCCGAAGAACTCCTTGACAGCGGCCTGGACCGGCTTGATATTGATCAGTGACTGGGGGGAGATCTCCTCAGCGGAATCATGGGTGGTCATGCGCTCGCGGACCACGCGCTCCAGTCTGGACAGACCGATGCGGTACTGATTCTGAAGAAGTTCGCCCACGCTGCGGATGCGGCGGTTGCCCAGGTGGTCAATGTCGTCATCGGTTCCGATGCCGTACTCAATATGCATATTGTAATTGATCGAGGCAATGATATCTTCCTTTGTGACGTGCTTGGGAACCAGCTCGTGCACGCTCTTGCGCAGCATTTCTCCCAGTGTCTCGGGGTCATTGCTCTCGCTCTGCTGGAAGGCAAGGAGGATCTCATGGAGCGCAGGATAATAAACTTTCTCCGTGATGCCGAAATCCGCGGGGTCACAGTCGACGTAGTGGGTGAGATCCACCATGAGGTTGGAAAGCACCTTGACGTCGCGCTCTTCCGTGCGGATCATGACATAAGGCACAGCCGAATCCTGGATCATATCCGCCATTTCGCGGGTGACCTCTTCTCCGGCGCTGCCCAGAATATCTCCGTTGGCCTCATCGATCACGTCCTCTGCCAGGATATGACCGGTGATTCTGCTCCTCATAGCCAGCTTCTTATTAAATTTATATCTGCCCACCTTGGCAAGGTCATATCTCCTGGAGTCAAAAAACATGGAGTTGATCAGGCTGTCGGCACTTTCCACAGACAGGGGCTCGCCGGGGCGGATCTTCTTGTAGAGTTCAAGAAGGCCGCTCTCGAAGTCATGTGAAGGATCCTTGCCGAAACTTGCCCTCAGCTTGGGCTCGTCGCCGAAAAGTTCGATGATCTCCTCATCTGTTCCGATGCCTAATGCGCGCACAAGAACAGTGACAGGGACCTTTCTGGTCCTGTCAACACGCACATAAAATACATCATTGGCGTCAGTCTCATACTCGAGCCAGGCGCCCCTGTTAGGGATTACCGTACAGGAGAACAGTCTTTTGCCGAATTTATCCTTATCGATCCCATAATAGATACCGGGGGAACGGACCAGCTGGCTGACGATGACACGCTCCGCGCCGTTGATCACAAAGGTGCCGTTCTTGGTCATGAGAGGAAGATCTCCCATGAAAATCTCCTGCTCCTTGATCTCGCGGTCTTTCTCCTTGTCATACAGACGAACAGATACTTTCAGAGGAGCAGCGTATGTGCGGTCTCCCTCTTTGCACTTTTCGATCGAATACTTGGCGTCCTCTTCCTCAAACCTGAGTTTGGTAAAAGTAAGGCTTAGATGTCCGCTGTAGTCCTCGATCGGAGAAATGTCATCCAATACTTCCTGAAGGCCTTTTTCACGAAACCACTGATAGGAGTTCTTCTGAACTTCAATCAGATTGGGCATCGGCAGAACTTCCCTCTGACGCTGATAACTCATTCGAATGTTCTTGCCACTGCCTGTAGGATGTATCCTGTATTTTTCCATCTAATTCACCCCGTTAATCTGTGAGTTTTCAATTCAGGACCCGAGTGGGAATCCTGTACGCCGGGTGCGGGCTGCCGCATGGCCGGGCGGTTCTTCCGGACAATATTCAGCGCGTCTGTGCAAACCTGGCGATCTGCCCAGATTTGATTTTGACACGCGGTCCGAATCATCTTTAATGAAAGGCTTTAGAAATGCACGCAAAAAAGATGCGAATAACATTCTACTACTGCATTCGCTTCACGTCAACAAAAATTTATTAATACTTACAAAATTTATTAATATTTACAAAATATTCAGCAAATATTCATTTCAGGTCAGGGAGACAGGGGACGGTTCTTTGTCTCCCTGGAACCGTCCCCTGTCTCCCGCGGGGGTAAAGAAATGCGGCCGGCCATCAGCAGGCCGACCGCACAGTTGTTAATAAAAAATGTTAGTTCAGGCTGAATTACTTGAGAGTAACCTTTGCACCCTGCTCCTCGACCTTAGCCTTGATTGCCTCAGCCTCTTCCTTGGAGACGCCTTCTTTGATGTTCTTGGGAGCACCCTCAACGAGAGCCTTAGCTTCCTTCAGTCCAAGGCCGGTGATCTCACGGACAACCTTGATAACCTTGATCTTCTGTGCGCCGAAGTCAGTCAGCTCGACGTCGAACTCAGTCTTCTCTTCCTCAGCTGCAGCTGCAGGACCTGCAACCATAACAGCACCGGCTGCTGCGGAGACACCGAATGCCTCTTCGCAGGCCTTTACGAGCTCGTTCAGCTCAAGAACGGACAGCTCTTTGATCGCTTCGATAAATTCAGCAGTTGTAAGTTTAGCCATTGTATGACCTCCTTATAATCAAATCACATAATCAAATCTTAAAAAACACTGCCTCATCTGTCACCGCATGGGGGACGGATACCGGCATTCATTCATGCTGCTCTTTCGCAGTCTGTTCCGCGGAAAAAACCGTGGATCATTCCGCTGCTGCAGCCTCTGCGGGAGCAGCTTCTCCCTCGCCGTCCTTCTCCGCGATCTGCTTGATGACGCGTGCGAAGTTTGCGATAGGGGACTGCATGCTGCCGAACAGTCTTCCGAGCAGGACTTCTCTGGAAGGGATCTGGGCCACTTCCTCGAGCTGCTTGAGGTCGAGGACTTTATCCTCTACAACACCGCCCTTGACCTCCAGGTTCTTAGCAGTCTTGGCGAACTCGAAAATGATCCTTGCGGGTGCTGTCGCGTCTTCTTTGGAAACTGCGATGGCACTGGGACCATTGAGCAGATCGGAGAGACCTTCAAACGCTGTTCCCTTAAACGCGAAATTCATCATCGTGTTTTTGTAAACTTTGTAGAATACGCCGGCCTCGCGGAGCTGCTTGCGGAGTTCCGTGTCCTGCTGAACTGTCAGGCCTCTGTGGTCAACAAGGACCAGAGACTGGGCGCCATCGATCTTCTCGGAAATTTCCTGAACGATAGGCTGCTTCAATTCAACTTTTGCCATTATCTTACCTCCTTGTAGATTTCTTTGCGGCGTTCACCTGATTCGCCGCATTTTTCCGACGGAGAGTAAAAAGAAAAACTCTCTGCCGCGAAGACAGAGAGTTCGGAATATCTATCATCATCCACAGCTTTCGCCCGGAAGTGTGCTATTCACGAAATTACTCATCCTCGGCGGGCAGGAAACCTTTACGCCTTGAATCCGACAGAATCCGGATTCCACGGCACCCGCTGTCTTCGGTGGGTGATATACTTTGCAGCCGGGGACATGATTGATCTGCCACCCTGCTGAACAGTATGTTATTTTAAAACTTAAAGAGATACCTGTCAAGATGTATCCGAAATATTTTTTTAAGATATATCCGGATTCTTTTTTTAAAGTATTCTTTAGGTATTCTTTAGATATTCTTTCAGCGTATCAGGAATAAAAGTTCTGTCTTCTCACGGAAGACGCGCATCCGTGAGAAGACAGTTTTAAATCACCGATTTCTCGAAATTTTAAATCTTTCAGGACTTTTTGATTTCTCGAGAGCTTCGATTTCTCAAAGATTGTTGATTTCTCAAAAAATCTGATCCCTCAAAAAATCTGAATCCTCAAAAAATCTGAATCCTCAATGATCCCCGATTTCTCAAAAAATTTGATTTCTCAAAGATCTTCGACTCCTCAAAGATTTTTGATTTTTGAAAGATTGTCGGTCTATCAATATCTGTTGCAGACAACCTTGACGCCGGGGCCCATAGTAGTCGCAAGAGAGATGCTCTTGATGTACTGGCCCTTGACAGCTGCGGGTCTTGCCTTGACGATTGCGTCGATCAGAGCGGTGTAGTTGGTCAGCAGCTGGTCCTCTGTGAAGGAAGACTTGCCGATCGGGCAGTGGATGATGTTGGACTTGTCCAGTCTGTACTCGATCTTACC
>ODAI012942656.1_pt1 | contig 10871 bp, 5 predicted proteins | sample 1539321 | NCBI WGS metagenome assembly ODAI01 (sample SAMN02144231, study PRJEB22623) | gut metagenome | biome: sheep rumen | host: Ovis aries | place: New Zealand | reverse complement strand
CTGTGTGTAGTTGATGCGACGATAGCACTCTGCCATCTTCAGCGCCCGTTGTCCGCGTAGCGCGCGCTCCTTGGCGGGTGTCTGCGAGTAGGCTTTCTTGTACTGCGCTGCTGCGTCGTGATATTCGCCCAAGGCATACAGCTTGTCGCCTTTCTTCAATGCCTGGTCAGCCCCACATCCCGTCAGGACAAGGGCTACGATAGTCAGCCATATCAGTTGCAGTCTTTTGCGCATACCGTTTAATATAACGGCGGGGGTGTGTGATTTATTGCGTGTCGCCCCCCTTGGGTTTCTTCTTACCCTTCTTCTGCTGTTCATCGGGGGTGATGGTGATGCGACGGTTAGTGGGGTCTTGCATCACGTCGCGAATGATTTCTGATACCTGTTGTTTCAGCTCGTTGATGAACTGCTGGGCATCGTACTGCTGGTGCTCGATATCTCGGAGCTTCTTCTCCCAGATACCCGTCAGCTCGCAACTCTTCAGCAGTTCCTCGCGGATGAGGTCTATCAGTTCGATGCCCGTAGGAGTGGCCACCAGTCGCTTGCGCTCACGACGGATATAATGGCGCTTGAACAGCGTCTCGATGATGGAGGCTCGTGATGATGGTCGTCCGATGCCGTTCTCCTTCATGGCGGCACGCAGCGTCTCGTCCTCAACGAACTTACCCGCTGTCTCCATAGCGCGCAGCAGCGAGGCTTCATTGTAGTAGGGCGGGGGTGTGGTCATCTTCTCGGTCAGCGTGGGCTTGTGGTCGCCCGACTCGCCTTTGACGAAGGTGGGTAGGGTACGCTCTTCATCATCCTGCTTCTTCTCGTCGTCATCGCCAGACGATTGGTGCGCATCATCTTCTTCTTGTTTCTGCGTCTTTTCCCTGACGACGCGCCATCCCGGATCAAGGATTTCCTTGCCAGTAACCTTGAATTCGATGCTAGTTTCTCTAGTATTACTAGTAGGACTAGGCGTACTAGTTACTTCGCCCAATACGGTTGTCGTAGAGAACTTGCAATCGGGCAGGAAGACACCGATGAAGCGACGGGCCACAAGGTCGAAGACTTTCTGCTCCAGATCGCTGAGATTTTGGGGAATGACGCCAGTAGGGATGATAGCATGGTGGTCGGTCACCTTCGACGTATCGAAGACGCGCTTCGTCTTCTTCAGCGCCTTGCCACCAATGGGTTTGATGAATTCCGCATAGACGGGCACACCAGCGAACTTCGTCTGGTAGAGACCGTTCAGCGTCTGCGGACATTTGGGGTAGATATCGTCCGACAGGTATTGGGTATCCACACGCGGATAGGTGGTGTATTTCTTCTCGTAGAGGCTTTGTATCAGGTTCAGCGTCATCTCAGCAGAGAATCCGAACTTGCGGTTGCAGTCTACTTGCAGCGACGTCAGATCGTAGAGCTGGGGAGGCTGTTCCTTGCCTTCTTTCTTCTCGACCTTCGTCACGGTGAACGGCTTGCCCTCAATGGTCTTGAAAGCCTCTTCACCTTCCTCCTTCTTGGTGAACTTGCCCTTCGTTGCCGTAAACGTGGTGTCGCGATAGACGGTTGCTAGTACCCAGTAGGGCTCTGGTTTGAAATTGTCTATCTCCTTCTGGCGGTTCACGATGAGTGCGAGGGTGGGCGTTTGCACACGACCTATCGACAGCACCTGTCGGTTTTGTCCGTAGCGCAGGGTGTAGAGTCGGGTGCAGTTCATACCCAGCAGCCAGTCACCGATGGCACGTGAGAGTCCAGCCAGATAGAGTGGCTGGTAGTCGGCCTGGTCTTTCAGGTTCTGGAAACCCTCGCGAATGGCTTCGTCGGTCATCGACGATATCCACAGACGGCTGACGGGACATTTCGCCCCAGCTTTCTGCATCACCCACCGCTGGATGAGTTCTCCCTCCTGACCCGCGTCACCACAGTTTACGATGCGCTCAGCCTTCTGCATAAGTCCTTCGATGATGGCAAACTGTTTCTTGATGCCTGCATCGTCAATCAGCTTGATGCCGAAGCGCTCAGGAATCATAGGGAGCGACGACAGACTCCACGAGCGCCACATGGGGGTGTAGTCGTGGGGTTCCTTCAGCGTACACAGATGACCGAAGGTCCAGGTCACCCGAAAACCGTTACCTTCCATATACCCTTCGTGTGAGCTGTTAGCACCGATAATGCGTGCTATATCCCTTGCTACACTGGGTTTCTCAGCGATACATACTATCATAATCGGCTGCGAAGGTACGAAAAAAAGTGAAGAATGAAGAATGAAGAATGAAGAAATTTACAAAAAAAGGAGAGAGGATGTCGCGTAACGCTACGTGGCATCCTCCCAATCAGAGTCATAATCTGCTAATAAAACAAAATGATGAATCTAAATCTGCATTATTATTCCTCATAGTAGACGGCTCTGATAGTACAGCTACCTCCGACAACCATAAGTGCGAGGTCCTTACCGCCAGCAGGATCTTCGTCCTTATATTTACGCGAGCATTCTCTGTTGATGGCATCGTTGATGGTTACTTCGAACAAGCCCGGCTTTACGGATTTTGGAGTTCCTGACCAGGGATTTGTATCGTAGTACCAGTTGCCCCACCAACCGTTTGAAATGGCTACCTTACAGTCGTCGGTGGCCTCTGCAATATCAAAGATGATGGTGGTGAGGTTCTCATAAACCTCGTCGGAGAGATAAGGCAGATAAGCTCCCTCAAAATCGCTGAAACGCAGCTGGCCCATATCCCAAGAATTTGGTGTAAAGGGAGGCTCCATCGTGGGATCTTCACCATACAGGTATACCTTAACCAATGGGTCGGTGACCTTCTGGCAGCTGATGGGATAGTCGATCTTCAGTTCGGTACCATCTGCACAGAGTGCTGTCAGGGTGACGATATAATCATCGATGGCCATCTTCTTGACGACACCATAGCTGACAACATCCTTGCCAGGACCAGCAGAGGGTTTGAATGTCCACTTGGCATTCACAGGTGCTGAGGTTTTACATGTGATAACATTACCATTAAGGCCGTCATCTGCCTTGTTCACAGTGACGCTGGTCATGGCCTTCAGCTCGTCGATGGTAATGGCAGCACCATTGCCAATATCCTCAGAAGTAGGATCGCAGGCTACCAGCGCGCATACTGTGGCAAATAATAAAAATATCTTTTTCATATGGGTTATTCGTTATATCATGATTAATAAAGTGTCACGTAGGTTTTCTCTTCTTCAGGAGTCTCAGAGCCCCAACCTGGGTTCTGCTTCAGCTTGCCGTTCATCAGGTTGATCTGGTTCTGTGGCTTTGCCAGGAAACCGTTGGTATCGCAGTAGCGCTTGGTCCACGAGCAGGTCATGTGCTTCATGGTTGACTTCTTGTTGCCATGATGGGTTGTCGTCTTGCCAGTCTGTGCCTGCAGAGCCTTAGGAGCATAAGAGTTTGCGGTAGGCTTGTTACCCGTCCAACGGCGCATGTCGTTGAAGCGCAGTCCCTCGAAGGCAAACTCCCAACGACGCTCGTTCTGAACAGCCTCCAATGAATAACCAGTCTCCGTAACACCAGCACGACGCTGTACCAGATTCATGTACTGGGCATCGCCAGTGAGCTCAGTAGCCATGAGCAGCACGTCAGCATAGCGCATCAGGTAGAAGTCCTCGAAGTGGTCGCCCTGCATCTTGTTGTCGAGTGAGCTGCTGGTATAGCCAGGAGCCTTTGACCACCAGGTGTCTTTATCGTTCTCGCAGGCGTCGAGCTCTACAGAGTTGTACTTCTTGACGCTATAGCCAGACTCTTCGCAGTCGTCTTTCACGAAGGTATAGTTCTGCAACTCGTGAACACAGTCAATCAGAGAACCGAGCTTGCGGACATCGGTATAGCCGCCCACTTCCTCAGCGTGTGTCCAGTCGTCCCAGATATTGCAAGAAGGTGTGCCCTGACCCCATCCCTCGTTGAATGGATAGGTGTAGTCGCGCTTACCATTATTACCGTTACAACGCAGACCCCAGAAACAAGAGATGTAGTTGGAATACATGCGCTGAGCAGTATAGTATGAATTACCAATATTCCAGTTAGAAGCATTCATGAACTGAATCTGGAAGAGTTCCTCAGTGTTTCCGTTACCCATGCCAGGCTGGTCGAAACAGTTCTCGCGCTTCATGTCGGCAATAAATGCGTAGGCGTGAGTGCCTTCCTTGTTTCCAGTACCGTCTTCATTGTCGTGAGCCTCGTCCCAGAGCAGACTGTTAGAATACTGCCATAATGAGCGGTAGTCCTCGCAGAGCTTGTAGCTACCACTGGCAATCACGTCCATGACAGCTGCTATGACATTAGCCTTTGAGAGCGTGCCGCCATCACAACCAGGTTGCTCAACCAGATTGATGGATGCATCGCCAGTAGCCAGTTCGTTGACGTTCTTGTAGAAACCAGCCCAGAACATATAGGCACGTGCGAGGAAAGCCTCGGCCACATACTTGTTAGCATGACCGTCGCCATGACCTCTGGTGGTGCCCATGAGGTTCATACCTGATGTGAAGTCGGAGAGAATCTGGGGATAGACTTTCTCCTCAGCGCTTACCTCTTCCTCCATGTCAGCAGGAACCTCGGAAGCGGTGATGAGGGGAATATCGCCATACAACTGTGTGAGCCACATGGTATAGAGTCCACGCATGAAGTAACCCTCGCCCAGCAGCTGGTTACGCAGCGTCTTCTCGCTCTCGTCCCAGTTCACCTTGTCGATGTTCTCAATCAAGTCGTTACAGCGCTTCACGCCACCATAAAGACATACAAAGGGGAATTCGTACTGGTTAGAGCTCATCTGCACCAGATAGTGCATCGACTTTACTTTGTTGTCCTGCAAACCACCGCTGCCGTAGCAGTTGTCAGACATAATCTCCCACCAATAGAAGGGGTTTGACGTATCAGAATCGCCGCCACCCAGCACGTTCATGATGCTGTAGATAGCCACCAATTGAGACTCCACGTCACCAGATTTTCCTGGGAAGGTCTCCTTATTCATCTCGGTCTTACGTGGGTCAGTGTCCAGCATGTCGTTACATGAAGTCAGCAAGGCCGTTGCTGATAAGACCGTCAATAATGATAAAATATATTTCTTCATAACCTGTTATCGAATTAAAATTTAATGTTTGCACCAACCATGAAAGTACGTGCTGATGGGTAAAGACCGAGGTCGATACCTGATGCCCAGTTGTTACCACCGGCAGTGTTACCTACCTCAGGATCGAGACCTGTGTATCCAGTGAAGGTACAGAGGTTCTGAACCTGGACGTAGAATTTCAGCTGCTGTAACGGACAAGACTTCCAGATGTGCTTGAAGTCGTAGCCCAGCGTCATGGTCTTGATTTTAAAGAAGTCGGCATTCTCCATGTAGCGAGTAGACACCCAGATGGTGTTGTTATGACCTGTAGCCGTGATGCGTGGCTGGTCGTTCGACGTGCCCTCACCGTGCCAGCGGTTCAGGATGGTCGTATCGTAGTTCTGCAGTGGGTTGTCGCCGAATGAGCGGTAAGAGCGCATAACCTGCTGGCCGAAAGCTCCGTAGCCGTTGACTGAGAAGTCGAAGCCCTTCCAGCTGCAGCCCAAGTTGATACCCAGGGTGACATCGGGGTTAGGATTACCAATCTCATGACGGTCGCATTTCTCACCCTCTGAGTAGTTGATCTCACCATCACCATTATAGTCGTCCCAGATGGGGTCGCCAGGCTGTGCGTTCTTCAGTACTACTGTGCTAGGAATCCTGCCTGCAGCGAGGTCTGCTTCCATCTGTGCACGAGCAGCATCAATCTGCTCCTGAGTCTGCCAGATGCCGCTGTATGACATACCGAAGAAATAACCGATGGGCTTGCCTTCCTCAGCACGATATACATACTCAGTGCCCTGTGACAGCACGCCGCTAGGACCATTGATGTAGTGGTTGTCGTTGGCAATACGTGTTACCTCATTCTTGTTGGTGGCAAAGTTCACGCTAGCATTGTAGCTGAAGTCCTTGCCAATGCGGTCATTCCACGTGATGGCCAGCTCGACACCAGTATTCTTGACGTCACCACCATTGATGAAAGCGGGGCTAGTACCGTAGATGGCTACATGAGGACCGGTGATGAGCCAGTCTTTGGTGGTCTTCTTGTACCAGTCGAAGTTAACACCCAGACGGTTGTTGAGGAATCGAGCGTCGAAACCGAAGTCCAGCTGCTCAGAAGTCTCCCAAGTCAGGTCGTAGTTAGGCAGGATGTTGGCATAGGCACCAGTCTTTGGAGTACCAGCAACAGAGGTGTTCATATCGGAACCAAACTTGTAGCCGTTATCGTTGTACTGTCCAGACTGTGCGATGGTAGCCAGGTATTGGTAGGCTGGGATAGCGCAGTTACCGTTCTGACCCCATGAAGCACGTATCTTCAGGAAGTCGAGCCAGCTCTGTGTCTTAGCCATGAATTTCTCGTTGGTGATTACCCAACCGGCAGATACTGAGGGGAAGGTACCCCAACGGTGACCATCGTTGAACACACTCGAACCGTCATGGCGAATGGTGAAGGTGGCCATGTATTTCTCATTGTAGTCCCATGTGGCACGTCCGAACCATGAAGCCAGGTAGCTTTCGTCACTGGGTGATCCACCCAGCGTGGCATCCGTTGCACTGGTCAGTTTGAAGTTCGACAGGTATGCAGAGTCCCAGCCCTTCAGCGTAGCCAGCTGCTCGCCAGCCTTCGCCTTGTTCGAACCGTTGATGCCCTCGCCCCATGCTGAACTCTGGAAGCTCTGACCAGCCATCACGCTGATCTTATGACCTGCCAGGAGAGGCAACTCGTAAGTAATCGTATTTTCTATCGACCAGTTCGAGCTCATGCTCTGGTTCTGGCTGCTAGAGTAGGAGTCGACAATAGCCGAACCGTTGGCAGGTGAGCGAGGCTCAGCATAGCTGCGGTAGGCACCAGAGTACCAGTTGTAGTTGAACTGTGTGCGCCATTTCAGACCCTTGATAGGCTGAATTGTAGCAAAGGCAGTAGCGTTGATGTTCAGGTTGCGGCTCTCGGCCATAGAGTTGAATCCACCCTTCGTCAGAGCCTCCCATGGGTTCTTGAAAATCTGGTCGTTCCATCCCTCACCATATTTATTATAGTTGTAGATGTCGCCATTGTCAGCATACTGCGGTACCAGAGGCGATGTCTGCATCAGGTCGTGAATGTAGCTCCAGTACATGCCGTCTTCGGCCAGATCGTGGCTCTTGGTGTAGCCAATCGACAGGTTCTCACCAATGGTGATGGCGTCGAAGTCCTTTGCCTTCAGCAGCACGTGGTCGCTGTTCAGTCTGATGGTGTTACGCTTGTAGTAAGAAGCTACGTTAGCACCCATGATACCCTCGTTGCCGGTATAGGTATATGACATCAGGAACTTCGACATGTCGTTACCGCCAGTCAGCGTTACTGAGTGGTTATGCTGTACGGCATTCTTGTTGTTGAAGATGTCCCACCAGTCGGTGCCGTTCCAGCCTCCCTTTACTTTGTCGATGATTTTCTGGGGTACGAAACCAGCCCAGTCCATCTTCGCACCCGTTGTGTTGAAGCTGAACTCGTCCATGATCGTCATGTACTGCTGGGCGTTAAGCAGCTGTGGGCGCTTGTAGGCATTTGACCAACCTATAGCACCATTGTATGTCAGCTCGATCTTGCCAGCCTTACCCTGACGGGTTGTCACCAGGATGACGCCGTTGGCAGCACGTGCTCCGTAGATGGCAGCTGAGGCAGCATCCTTCAGAATGTCGATGCTCTCAATGTCGTTGGTGTTAATACCATCGAGACTACCACCAGCCACACCGTCGATCACGTACAACGGCTGTGAATCGCCCGTTGTGCCGATACCACGGATGTACACCTTGTAACCCTTACCAGGCTGTGAGGAAGACTGCGTAATCTGTACACCTGGAGTGCTCGACTGCATAGCCTCAAGCGCATTGGTGGTGTTCAGCTTGGCGATTTCTTCACCCTTCACCTGAACGGTGGCACCAGTCACCAGCTTCTTCTTCATCGTACCGTAACCAATGACTACGACGTCGTTCAGCGTGGTGTTGTCTTCTTTTAAGGTAATGGTGATGTTGTTTCTGCCACCTACCTGCACCTGCTGGGATACATAACCCACATAGGTGATTGTTAATGTGGCGTTAGAGGCAGCTTTGATGGTGAAATTACCGTCTAAATCGGTAATCGTAGCATCATTACCACCCTGTACTTTGACTGTAGCTCCGATAATCGGTTCGCCAGCCACGTCATTAACGGTTCCCTTTACTGTCTGGGCGTTCATCCCAATGGGAATCATGCACAGCAGAAACAGGACTGTCAATGTTCTCTGTAACTTTTTAAAATTTGACATAAGGTTGTTAATTTAATGTTTAAAATTAATATTTAGAAGTTGATAATGTCGTCGATGGTTAATAATAAATCTTTTGCTCACTTAGGGGGCTTAGGTTTATGCGCTGCAAATATAGTATGTTTTCAGGTATGCTACTTAACCTTATGTAACATAAAGTTTGTGAAATGTAAAAATGGGCTCTCATGTTACATTTCGTAAGCAAAAGAACCCATTTCGAAAAAGTATTATCGGTATCCCTTAATAGGCGTGATCGTCGTGAATATCTTCTTTGGTGAGTTTTTTCTTATCGATAGACCACCAGGCATAGACAATATAGGCGAGCACGAAGGGTACGAGCAGCGAGACGTAGAACATGGTACGCAGGGTGAACTCCGATGAACATGAGTTGGCCAGCGTGAGCGACGACTGCAGGTCGGCCGTTGAGGGATAGTAGGCGGTGTTGTTCCAGGCGCAGCAGAGCAGCAGGGCGAGCACGGTCAGCACGGTGCCGATGCCTGCAGGCCAGATGCCACTGTTGTAGTCCTTCGACACTATCGTCTTGCCAATGCCGTAGAGCACCAGCACTACACCTATTAATAATATAATAAGAAGATACCACATGTCCATCAGGTTGTGCAGATACTTGTAGGGCTCCATGAAGATAATGCCTGTCTGGGGATCCCAGGCGTAACCGTCCTTCAGCAACAGGTGGACGAGATAGCCCACGAAGAAGATGAGGAAGGGTACGGCGGTGCCGAGCAGTCGGACGCTGCCACGGGAGCGGATGTCCTCGTCATCGACATTATTCATCACATAGAGGATGCCCAGCGTGCGCGCCAGGAACATGACTGCCAGTCCGAAGACGAGCACCCATGGGTTGAGCAGGGCATCGAGGCCGTGAGAGGCATTAGCCCAGCGTGAGATGATGGGGGTAAATGAACCTCCATCGACCAGATTCTCCTTGACGATAATGAAGTTGCTGCCCTCAAAGAAGGTAGCTACAGCGCCTCCTAAAAGCAGCGGCCCCAACAGTCCGTTGAGTATCAGGAATGTCTGGAACGTCTTGGGACCGAGGAAGTTGCCCAATTTGTTCTGGAACTCATAGCTGACAGCCTGAAGCACGAAGGTGAACAGGATGATCATCCACAGCCAGTAAGCCCCGCCAAACGAGGTAGAGTAGAAGAGGGGGAACGAGGCGAAGAAGGCACCACCAAAAGTCACCAGCGTGGTGAATGTGAACTCCCACTTACGGCCCGTCGAGTTAAGTACCAATCGACGCCCTTCTTCAGTCCATCCTAATGAGCGGATACACGAGTTGGCTCCCTGGACGAACATCAGGAAGACCAGTAGCGCTCCTAAGAGCGATACGACGAAGCACCAGTAGTGTTGCAGAAATTCGTAGGTCATAATGTGGCTCCTTTCTTGATTTGTTTAAGCATGATGTTGATTTCTACTGCCAGCATGAGGGTGAAGAGACCTAAGAATAGGAAGAACGTCAGGGCAACGGCTGAGCTGCCGATGTCGCTCACGCTGACCCATGTGGGCAGCATGTCCTGAATGGTCCAGGGCTGTCGTCCGAACTCGGCGACGAGCCATCCACTCTCAGAGGCGATATAGGCCAGAGGCAAGAGGGCTACTGCTGTCCAGTAGTGCCAGGCGGGCAGTCCTGTGATGTCGTGCACGTCGGCTTTAGTCTCAGGCAGCAGGCCTACGGCAGCCAACAGACGACGCATGATAATGGAGAGGTAGGGAACACGGAATGCCAACAGCGCCATGATGAGGAAATAGAGGATGAGCAGCGAGCCCACGCCCACCATGATGCGGAACGCCCAGAAATTGACGGCTATGGGTGGCACGACGTCTTTCTTGTCCTTCACGTAACCATAGCCGAAGTATTTCATGTTCTCGTTTAGCGTTGAGAGTTGAGAGTTGAGAGAAGCTTGGTCTGCACCAGCCTTCTTGGCTTGACGATAGGCTGATAGAGCCTCGATGGCCATCTTGCCACGCGCGATTTTCTCGTCGACGGAGGGCTCCTGGTGACCATCAGGTGTGGTGTAGCCGTTCAGCAGGTCGTTGATGCCAGGCACGTAGCCCTGAGGGTCGTTGGTGGCCATGATGCTCAAGGCGTAAGGCATCTCAATGCCAGGTACGACGGTAAGTCCCTGACCAGTACCACCATCGTAGAGGGCCTCCATAGCCGCCATCTTCATAGGTTGATACTTAGCCACCTGCTGTCCGCTGATATGACCTGTGAAGGCAGCTCCCAACGTAGCGATGAGTCCGACGATGGCGGCTATCTTGATGCTCTCATGAGCCAGCTTAAGTTCGCGACGCTTCATGAGATACCAACAAGAGACGGCCATCACGAAAACAGCTCCAATGATCCACGCAGAGATGACCGTGTGGCAGAACTTGCCGATGGCGAAGGGCGAGAGAGCCACATCGAAGAAGCTGACCATCTCGTTACGCATCGTGTCAGGATTGAAAGCGCAGCCTACGGGATACTGCATCCACGCGTTAGCTACGAGAATCCACCAGGCTG
>ODAI011728907.1_pt1 | contig 10871 bp, 7 predicted proteins | sample 1539321 | NCBI WGS metagenome assembly ODAI01 (sample SAMN02144231, study PRJEB22623) | gut metagenome | biome: sheep rumen | host: Ovis aries | place: New Zealand | reverse complement strand
TAGGTTATGCTGATATAACATTTAGAAGATGTTCTGAATGTGATGAACCTCAATGTTACACTACAAAAGAAACTTGTGATCACTGCGGTTCTAAAACAGATGTGCTTAGAAAAGTATCATTTGTAGACTCACCCGGACACGAAACTCTGATGGCAACAATGCTTTCTGGTGCAGCAATCATGGATGGTGCAATTCTTGTAATAGGAGCTAATGAACCATGTCCACAACCACAAACAAAAGAACACTTAATGGCATTAGATGTAATAGGTGTAAAAAATGTTATAGTGGTACAAAACAAGATTGATACTGTAACTAAAGAAAAAGCAATAGAAAACTATTATGAAATCAAAGAGTTTGTGAAAGGAACTTGTGCGGATGGAGTGCCAATCATACCTATATCAGCTCAACAGGGAGCAAATATTGATGTACTAATTGAAACTATCCAAAAACATATCAAAACACCAAGAAGATCCCTACGTAAAAATCCTAAATTATTCGTAGCAAGATCATTTGATATAAATAAACCTGGAACACACCCTAAAAAAATTAATGGTGGAATCATAGGTGGTTCTTTAATTCAAGGAAAACTCAAAGTTGGGGATGAAATTGAAATAAAACCAGGTATTCAGATAAAACAAAAAGGAAAATCTGAATGGAGAAGTTTAACTAGTACAATAACAGGACTAGAAGCTGCAGATAACTTTGTAGATGAAGTAGCACCTGGAGGTTTAATTGGAGTAGCATTACTGTTAGACCCTGCATTAACAAAGGCAGATTCATTATCTGGTTCTATTGCAGGAAAACCTGGAACACTTCCACCAACAATACAAGAGTTCACGATGCAAACACATCTACTTGATAGAGTAGTTGGTACTAAAGATGAAACTGATGTTGAACCGATTCATTCTTCTGAAAACTTAATGATAAACATTGGAACAAGTACAACTGTGGGACTTGTAACAAGTGCAAGAAACACGGAAGTAGATGTACAACTAAAATTACCAGTGTGTGCAGAAGAAGGTCAACGTGTAGCTTTAAGCCGTAGAGTAGGAGCTAGATGGAGGCTAATTGGTTATGGTATCATCAAAGCATAAAGCAGTAGTTGATACAAATTTTTGATGATGATGATTCAATTAGGTGTAGATGTAGTGGAGGAACTAAAACTATTACTACCATCATATTATGAACTAATTGTACCATCAATAGTAATCAATGAATTAACCACTCTTAAAAAGAAGGCAAAAGGAAAAGACAAGATAGCAAGTAATATTGCACTACAATTGGCACAAAGTGATAACTTTTCAATAGTGAACATTGAAAAAACAGATCACGTTGATAACTTGCTTCTAAAGTACTGTACACGAGAAGATGTACTATGTACAAATGATAAAAACCTTCGAAAAAGAGCAAGAAAAAGAGGAATCACAGTTGTATACCTAAGACAACACAGATTCTTAGAAACAGACGGTTACATAAAACATGAATAACCGCAAAATATTAGTAACCTATAGAATTGGGAGGAAAAATCTATGAATCTTTGGACAGACATAGAATCAGGAAGTAATGTACCTGAAGAAATAACAGTAGTTGTAGAAATACCAACAGGCTCTAGAAACAAATATGAATACGACAAAGAAAGAGAAGCATTAGCTCTTGACAGAGTATTATTCTCACCATTCCACTACCCAGCAGAATATGGTTTCATGCCAAAATCATTATGGGAAGATGGAGACCCATTCGATGTAATGGTAATAATGGATCAACCAACATTTCCTGGATGTATCATTGAAGCAAGACCAATAGGTATTATGAGAATGATTGACCAAGGAGATAGTGATGATAAATTACTAGCAGTTCCAGTTGAAGATCCAAGATTTGAAAATATCACAGACATTTCACAATTACCAGAACATTACCTTAAAGAAATAGAACATTTCTTTAGCCAATACAAAGCATTAGAAAATAAAACAGTAGAAATTAATGGATGGGAAGATAACCAAGCTGCTAAAGAAGCTGTTTTACATGCAATAGAATTATATAAAGAAAAATATGAATAAACATATGTGAGGTATCAAAGTGTACGAAATAGCAACTATCGAAGATACAGTAAGAGTACCACCTAATATGTTTGATAAACCACTAGAAGAAGTGGCAGCTGAAATACTTAACAAAAAATATGTAGGAAAACTAGATAAAAAGTTAGGTATCCTAATTACAGTAACAGATGTTCTTGACCATTCAGAAGGAACAGTAGTAATAGGGGATGGTTCAGCATTTTATCATATAAAATTTAATGCATTATTCTTTAAACCAACATTACACGAAGTTGTAGATGGAGAAGTAATAGAAATCATAGAATTTGGTTCATTTGTAAGAATAGGACCATTAGATGGTTTAGTACACGTATCACAAGTAACAAATGATTATATTACTTATGATGAAAAACGTGGAGCACTTGTCGCAAACGAAACTAATAAATCACTCGAACAAACAGACTTTGTACGAGCAAGAATAGTCGCATTAAGTATGAAAGGAAATTCTACTAAAGACTGTAAAATTGGTTTAACAATGAGACAACCTGGTCTAGGACGTTTCGAATGGATTGAAGAAGAAAAACAGAAATCCAAAAAATAAGTATGAAGAAGTTAAAGGAGAATTATCATGGCCGAAAGAGCATGTACAAGATGTAACTATGTGTCTTTTGATAAGACATGCCCACTATGTGGAACAGAAACATCATCTGATTGGACTGGATTAATAGTAGTGGTCGATCCTGATGAATCACAATTAGCACAAGAGCTAAACATTAATTCACCGGGAAGATATGCATTGAAAGTCAGAAAAAATTAAGGAGATAAAAAGTGCTAAAACTACCAAAATCTTTGAGAAAAGAATTATCAAAACCATTCGGAGTATTGCACAAATCTGTTAACTTAATTGAAATTCCGCTACGTAAACAACTTGAAGAAAAAAAATTGATAATCGCAATAGGCGATGTTACATCAAAAAACCTTGTTGAAATAGGTATACAACCACAAATATGTATTGTGGACAATATAACAAAAAGAAAACCTATACAACATAACTTAAATCATACAAACAATATTATATACGTGAATAATCCAGCAGGAGTACTTACTGATGAATTTGTTGATGCATGTATTAATTCAATACATGAAGCAACAACAGATAATCCAATAATTATCCAAGTTAAAGGAGAAGAAGATTTAGCAGTACTGCCCTGTGTAATTAACTCACCAAACGATGCTTTTATATTATATGGACAACCTGATGAAGGTGTGGTATTGGTAAAAGTTGAAGAAGCCTATGATAAGGCTTTAAATTATTATAAACAATTAATTAAGGAATAACGATAATATGGAAATTAAAATCATATCAAAAAAAGAAAACCCATTATTAAATAGGACTGAAATAGAATTCGAATGTGACTATCCAAGTGAAGGAACACCAAATCTTCTTGAAGTGAAACATAAAATAGTTGCACTTGAAGATGCATCCAACGAACTCCTCGTGGTGGACAACATGAAGCCTAGCTATGGAGCTACAAAAGCAGTTGGTTTAGCAAAAGTGTACGATTCCGTAGAAAAATTACAAGAAATTGAACCAAAAGCAGTAATTGCTAAGAATGAAGAACCTGAAGAAGAAGCACCTGCAGATGAAGAAGCACCTGCAGAAGATGCAGAATAAACACAACATATTGAGGGGTTAATAAGATGTCAAAAAAATATGAATTATATGAAGTAAAAGACGGAAAAATCGTTAGAAAAAACCCAGAATGTGTAAGATGTTCACATGGTATATTCATGGCAGACCATGGTGACAGATATGCATGTGGTCGTTGTGGATACACACAATGGAAAAATGAATAAATAAATTTTTATTCATCATAATTTATCACCTCCTTTTATTACAATTTTATTTTTATTTCATTTTTTAGATATATCACTTAGTGTTATATATTTTTCAAGTATTTAATAGTAATAATGTATTATTTTTTTAATATATATATACTTTTTTTATAAAATCACATTTTTTTTACTGGATAAAAAAATATATATTCTATTTATTGTGACTATATTATCTCTATATAATTAATTTAGAATATACATTGTTCAATATTAACAGGTGTTATTAAACAGAGGTTAATAAAAAAATCAAAAAATAAACAATGGATATGTGGATTATAGTTATAAAATGTTTCATTTCTGGATATATTTGGTAAAATATTATAAAAAAATTCATCAAATATTAATCAATACAAATAAAATCAGAACTTAAAATTTACATATAAAAAAAGTATTACTTCTTTTATATTAAACAATAGTCATTATAAGTTCTTTATTTTTAAATTCACTTTATATACTTTACTGATTTTTAACAAGGATAACTATTTATGTATATTTGACAAATATATGATATGTGAGTAAATCTAGAATATATTTACTTATGATAAATAGGAGGAGAACTCTTTGAAATTTCAGATGAAATCAGGTCTGATATTTCTTATCATGACATTAATACTACTCATCGGAATGACAGCCATAAGTGCATCCGATGCAGACAATACAGAAACACAAGACAATATCGGACATACGGTAGTTTCAACTACAACTACTACTACTTCTATGGCAAATAGTAGAGTAGCTGAAACAAATCAAAATGATGGCAATTTGAAAGAAAAAGAGACGACTATTGAGAAGGTTAATAATACAAAGACTAAAACAATTACAAAACAGGATACAACAGAATCTTCCAATAATGCAGTCAAAGAATATGATATAAATAAGGCCATCTATGTTAGTCTAGCAGCACATGAAGCTAGTTATGATTATAATTTTAATACTCAGCAACTTAATGTTCATGAAAGTGGTACTGGAACTTACACTGATCCATGTTCCATATACTATGCTATTCAGCACGTGCAACAAGATGGAGTAATAATATTACTTCATAATGGAACTGGTGAAACAGTATATGAAACAAGGCCTAACGCCCCATGGGTGGATAAGGGTGGTACATATTATCCTGGTGGGCCGAATAATCCTAATTCTGGAATCAATACATTTACTATAATGGGTGAGGAAGGTTATACGATTGTATGGTCTGGATTAAGACATAATACAAATATGTTGAGCGTTTCAAAAATGTATCATGTTACTGTGCAGAACATTGTGTTCCGTGATGGAAACGCTAGTGGTATAGCTAGTGGTGAACAAGGTCGTGCAGGTGCAACTGCTGATAAAGGTGGAGCTATTGATAACCGTGGAACATTACAGGTAATAAACTGTACATTTGAAAATATTCAGGCAAATGAAAACGGTGGAGCAATAGCAAACTATGAATCAGCAAATACTTTAATTGAAAACTGTACATTCAGAAATATTACTTCAACATCTAAAGAAAGTTTTCAAGATGGAAGTACACCTTATGGTGGGGCAATATCTTTAAGAAAAGATACGACTGTAACACCACAAGTTACAGTAAAAAATTCTAATTTCACGGATATTGGAGCAGAATATGGTGGAGTATTCCTAAATGATATGGGGATATTTACTGTAGAAAATGTTAATATTGATAATGCAACAGCTACTAAAGAAGGTGGAGTAATTGTAAACCTTAATGGTGGAACATTTGATATTAAAAATATTAACATAACTAATATTACTGCCTCAGAATATGGTGGAGCAATTGCAAACCTTGGTGGTACTGTAACCATAGAAAACTTAAACGTAACCAATGCAAATACTACTGCAAATGGTACTGAAGATGATTTATATGGTGGAACCATATTCAACAATGGAACATCAAGTACTTTAACAATTAAAGATTCCTCATTTAATAATGTAAGTGCTGATTTTGGTGCTGTATTTTCCAATATTAACGGACAGTTAATCATTGAAAACGTAAACATTACAGATGCTAATGCACAAACCGAAGGTGGAGCAATAGTTAACAAAGGTGGAAAAACCACAATCACAAACGTAAATATGACAGACTTGAACTCTCATATGTACGGTGGAGCTGTTGCAAACCTTGAAGGTAACGTGACAATGAAAAATGTTAACATCACTGATGTTGATATTGAGTATCTTGGTCATGGTACTGGAATGTACGGTGGTACCATCTACAACAAAGGTAACTTAACCATTGAAGATTCCACATTATCTGATATGAACGCTGATTTAGGTGCAGCATTTTCCAACATTGATGGAGGAAACCTAACTATTAAAACCACCAATATTAGTGGTGCTCATGGTCAAACTGAAGGTGGAGCTATTGTTAACAGAGATGGTAGTATTACTATGGATAATGTTAACATGACTGATTTAAATGCTCACTTATATGGTGGAGCTGTTGCAAACCTTGTAGGTAACGTGACAATGAATAATGTAAACATTACTGATGTTGATATTTTGTATTCCGGTTCTGGAACTGGTATGTTCGGTGGAGCTATTTACAATAATGATACATTAAATATTACAAACTCATCATTAAGTGATTTGAATGGAGACTATGGTGCTGCTTTCAGTAATGATGGTGGATTATTAAATATTAATAATGTAAACATTCATGATGCTGCAGCATCAAGTGAAGGAGGAGCAATATTTAACATTAATGATGGTAATTTAACTATGACTAATGTAAATATGACTAATCTTACTTCTGAAGAATATGGTGGAGCTGTTGCTAACATTAAAGGTACTGCTAAATTGGACAATGTAACTATTAGTAATGTTACAATTTCCGGTACTGGTTTTGGTGGAACAGTTTATACTGATAGTTCAGCTGAAACTACAGTTGTTAATTCAAATTTAACTGATATGTATGCTACAATTGGAGCAGCATTTAATGTAAATGGCGGAAAATTAACTGTTGAAAATACTAGTATTAGTAACGGTTATGCTGAATATTTTGGTGGATTGCTCAATGATGATAATGGTATTGTTACCATGAATAATGTCACAGTTAATAATATGTCTACTGCAGATGATCCTGATGGATTTTGGGGAAATGCCGCATTAATTATTGATCAAGAGGGTGTTATAAGAGTATATAACAGTACTTTTACCAATAACAGAGGCAGAGCATCTACTATAGGATATTTTTTCGATGACGATGTATTATTTGAAGACAATGAATTCTATAATAATGTTGTAACTGGTGAAGATAATTATATTATCGAATCCATGCAATCTGGTGGTGTTGGAGTAACATTTAAAAATAATTACTTTGAAAACAACACCAATAATTATAGGGATATGTTAGCTGGTGATGAAGATAATGGGTATACTAATCCAACTATGATTGGTAACACTTATATTAACAACACATTGGATCATTCTGAGTCATTGCTTGTTAATGGTGAAAAGAAACAGTTAGTTGATTCACCTCTGGTCAGGGTTTATCTTCCTTTAAACAAGGAGTCTATTGATGTTCCAGTAATTCTTGATATTAGGGATGTTTATGCTGATACTAATGTAACGAATGGTACTATTTATGTTTACTATACGGATAAGTCTGGTAACTTAAATACTATGGGTCCATTTGAGGTAACAGATGGTACTGCTACTATTACCATACAAAATGCTACTTTAGATCGTTATTTAGGTAATGAATTAACTTTAAACTATACTTCTGATAAGCATTACCTGAACAAGACCTATAAGTTTGTTGTTGATAAGATAAAACCTGTAATGAATGTGACCAGTAATAAGACTGTCTTTATTGGAGATAATGTAACTGTATCTGGTTATGTAACCGATGTTTTCCTAGAAAAATTTGACGGTTCTGTAGATATTATAGTGTATGGAAATACAATAAATGTTCCATTGGTGAATGGTTATTATAATCATACATTTAAGTCCGAAATATTGGGAACTAATAATATCATAGTTTCCGTTAAAGAGTTAAATATTGGTGATGAAATTGTTAGCGATCTTGAAGACAGATTCAAATACCTGACTGCAGCTTCTAAGACGGATGTCACGGGCTTTTTACTAAACATTGAAGGTAACAAAACAGTACTTATTGGTGATAATATTACCGTTACTGGTTATTTAACTGATTTATATAATTATGAATATACTGGTACGGTAAATCTTACAATTAATGGTGAAAAACTCGAGAATCCTGTTGAGGTAATTAATGGTAGTTACAATTATACTTTTACTGCAGAAGTTCCTGGAGTAAACAATATTACTATTAGCCTAGACAAGGGTTTTATTACAGTGGCCACTCTTGATGAAGATGAAAATGTTATAGAAAAGGATGAGGCTGTTATAGAAGTTAACAATGACCATACTAGTATGCTATCTACCTACGGTAATCCTTTTGATGGTGCAGTTAATATTACGGTGGATGGATACTTTACTGATGTTAATGGTAATCCATATACTGGTACAGTAAAACTCTACTTCAATGATTCTGAAGGAGTGGAAGTAGGTGTTGCTGATGGTCGTTTAGAAACAACTACATTTGAAAACGTATTTGCCAATCCAACGAATATGAAGATTGTTGTTGAAGGTGATGGTGCTGTATATGATGCAGAATTCACTGCAACCAGTAGCAGAATCAGAACAGTGGATGTTGATGGTTCAAGAGACATATTCAGTGATATTTATGCAAATACTACAGTAGACGTATTAAACTTAACCATAAGTGTAACGGCAAATGAAACGGTTTATCTGAAGGATACTGTAACAATAAACGGTACAGTAACAGATAACTCAGGTAACAATTTCACGGGTAAAGTAAAAATTACCTATGATGATAAGGAAATTGAGACCGATGTTCTAAATGGTGTATTTACCAATACAACCATAGCCGAAATACTAGGTAATAGGACAGTTAATGTAACTATTATTGAAGGAGATATACCATACAATTTCACTGATACAAAGGCAGATAACGTGTATGGAATAGTAATTGATAATCCATATAGTGAATATGGACCAGTGAACCTAACTATTGAAGCAAAATTTAAGAATGAAGATGGCTCACCATACATTGGTATTGTTGAAATCAGAAACAGTACTGGTGGTTATGTAGGTGAATTCGCACTTACTGAAGATGATGAGGGTGAATTCGATGGTGAAGTGTCAAATATTTATGCTGATACAATCACATTAGTTCCTGCTCCTGGCGAAGGAATGGACTTTGAGGGTTATATGACCATTTATGGTGTTACTCCTGATACAAAAACAGTTACAGTAACTAAAACCATAATTGGAAATAATGAATATCAGGTTAATGGTAATGTTAATGTAACAATCAATGCAACATTTAACAATACCGATGGCACACCATATGCCTCTGGAACTGTTTATGTTAAAAATGGTTCTGGTGATGTAATACGCACATTTATTACTGATGCTAACGGTCAAATAAATGTTGATATCCCAGAGGAAGATTTTGATAAGATAGTAATAGTTCCTGAGCTTGACTTGGTAACATTTAGAGCAGATGTAACTGTCACTGGAATTAAGAATTTGAGTACAGTATTTAACATATACAACAACCTTGTTCTAGACAATCCGTATAATGAGGGTGACGTTAACGTAACTGTTAATGCAACATTCACATATGCTGATGGAACTCCTTATACCGGTGTTGTAAACCTTTCAAACGAATATGGACGAACATTTGATACAATAACTGTTACTAACCCTGATGGAACATATTATGGTGCTCTGGAAGATATTTCATCCGATAGAATTATGTTAATACCTGATGTGCCTGATGATGTTAGTGTACTATTCTATGGAACAGTAAACATAACAAAAGAGGGTGTGGATACTAGCAATACAACATTAACTAATAATGCTAAATACATTAATGCTACTAATCCATATAACGAAGGTTCGGTAGATGTAACTGTTAATGCAACATTTACAAATGATGATGGAACTCCTTATACTGGTGTTGTTTATCTTAAAGACAGTACCGGTAATCAACTTGGTGAATCCAATGCTGTTAATGGTGTATTAAATGAGTACTTTACTGATATCAATGCAAGGGACATCATATTAGTTCCAGAAAATGACGTATCATATACGGGTAAAGTAACATTTGATGGACTAATAAAAGATGATACCACTGAAGAGATATATGGAAAATTTGAAATCCAAAATCCATTCTATGAAAATGGTGAGGTTAACGTAACAGTTGATGCTACATTCATATATGATAAAGACAATACCCCTTATAAAGGCCATGTTGATATTTTAAACAGTACTGGTGACATAGTAGGGGGATTTGAAGTTGATGGTGCATTCAATGGTGTTATACCAGTTAATGCAGACCATATCATACTAGTTCCTACTCCAACTGAGGGTATAGTATCCTTCCTAGGTGCAGTATCCGTTACTGGAACAGGCAATGGTACATATCACGTTGATGGAACTAAGGATAATGTCAAAGACATATCTGCAGATACAAACGTACTTGTAGTGGCAAACACAACTGTTTCACTTAATGCAACCAACACAACAATCAATGGTACAAGCACAATTACCGTAAATGTAACCTGCAATGATCTTGATGGTAATATTCAGCCAGTTACAGGTGGAATTGTTGAGTTAACGTTCACTGATAGTGTTGGTAGTGAAGTACGTATAGTTAATGCTACTGTTGAAAACGGTATAGTAACTTACACTTATCCTGATTCCTTAACAGATACTACTGTTGGTAAGAACGTGACTGTTAAAGCAAAATACCTTGGAAACACTACTCTTGGTTATCTTGCTTCCGAAGTTAATGAAACAAACTTCACAGTAGCAAAACTTAACACCACTATTGGTATTGAGTTTGGTGATGTTGTTGCTCATAACACTTCAACTGTGACTATTACT
>ODAI012716349.1_pt1 | contig 10872 bp, 11 predicted proteins | sample 1539321 | NCBI WGS metagenome assembly ODAI01 (sample SAMN02144231, study PRJEB22623) | gut metagenome | biome: sheep rumen | host: Ovis aries | place: New Zealand | reverse complement strand
TGTTATGAATACATCCTTTTTCTAAGAAAGATACACAAGCCCGCGGTTCTTTTTGACGATACGGCAATCCGAGGCAGTGAAGTTTGTCTTTCCCTGTCCCTCCGCCTGGATATAGAAGCCACCGTTTGACTGCCCGCTCTTTATGTATCTTTTGCCGTTATGGAAGAACTCCACACCGGGAAGGTCGCGCTTTACGTCATTGTAATAACGCTGACTCTTCTTCACGTGCAGTACGGATATCTGCTGTCTCGTGTATCCCATGTCGCTGAGAGCCTTATAACCGGACTTTTCCTGTTCGTAACGGGGCCTGCGGTTCTTTGCGACAGCCTTGTACTTTAGCTTTCCCTTCTTCGTGAACCCGTTCTGTACACAGTAGGTCCGTTCTTTCTGGCTCCGGATCCTGGCACGGTCGTGCCTGCGGTACTGTTTCACTTCGTATGTGTGGACCGTATCCGTTATCTCCGATACAGGCGCCCCGTAAGCTGCTATGCAGACCGCGTCGTTGTCGTGGTCCTTGGCGATACCGAACAGTTCACGAATGTCGTGCGTATCCTTTCCTGTACAGGTATCGAAACACAAAACTTCGCTTTTTAAAGCCTCTGCGATGTACGGGATAGCCTGGTTGAGCACTGAGGTTCCCGCATAGCGTTTCTTTTCTCCGATAACGGAAAGGTCGATCTTCCCTTTATGCACCCCGTCGTGGCAGTCGTCACACAGCCCGGCCTTATTGTACCAGCGGTCAGAACCTCCCCTGCTCCTTGGGACGATGTGGTGGTAGTGGTCTATCCTCTCCCTTCCGCAGCAGAGGCACCTCCCTTTCTGGAGGTGGAAAACATAATCGTCGTCGTCCTTATAGCCCCGGAGCTTACCGTTCTGGAAATCTGTTCCGACCACGCTCCCGTCGTCCAGCTTCATGAAAGCGAACTTATTAACTTCCAATGTCCAGGTATCTACAGGAATGAATTTCCTTATCCTTTTTACCATGTTCACATGGGTCTGTACCAGCTGCCTTACGGAAGGTGTTATCCATCCGGCAGGCCTTTTCCTGTTGTTGAACCTTGCTTCGGTGTTGATGATATCTTTCACCTTTACGGGCTTTTCACATCCGGGCAGCACCCGTTCAAGCAGTTTCTTTGATGTAGTGCCAAGGCGCTTCGCCAGGCGCCTCCTCGCCAGGCGTTCTCCCCTGCGGGAAGCCTGCCTGTGCGTCCTGCGCTCAGTCATGAGCTTTGGGATCTCCCTGTTCCTTGTCTCCACGCGGTCCTTGTAAACCACCGTACCGTCAGGCGTCATCACGGAGTTCCCGATGTTCGTCCTTCCGGGGTCTGTACCGCCGTAAAGGGGCTGTACGTTCTTCGGACCCGCGTACCTGAGCCGTATGACGAACGGCACATGCTCCACAACGCGGGCTTTCCCGCGCTTTAGGAGCTTCTGCACATGATTAAACCTTCTCGTCGGCATCAGCGGCGTGCCGTCTGATGCCTGTACATAGACGTAAGTGTCGACTGACGCCTCCTTTCCCTGATAAGCCCCAAAGGGGTGCGGCAGTGTTTCACAGCCTGTAAAGCTCCGCACTGCCTGTCATCCCGACGTTTGTCGGGAAGCGTAAAATGTTTCCTTAGGCTCGGCACGCCTGTGACCATAGCTCGGGGTTAGTAAAGCACCCCGGGGTGAGCGGCGTGTCATGCCCCTGCTCAACAACGCATGATTTTTTTGTCAGGGATGTATGGAAAATCCACACAAGCCCGTGACTTCAGTCATGGGTTATTGACTCCCTTGATACGTCCTTCTGGCAGCAGCTGCCCTCAATGCGGTCCATGACCTCTGCATGCATCTGCGTCTTTTTCTCTATATCTTCCATATTTCCCGAAGGCATGCTTCTTTCCACGATCCCGACAGCTTCATCCGGGAACAGATCCTCTCCGGCTGTTTCTGCATGATAAACGCCGTCTTTCATTTTCCCGTTCCCCGCATATACGTTTATGGAATCTTCCGACACCTTTTCGATGAAAAACACCGCCTTCTTCTCCTTGGCTTTCCCGTAGAACGGCGCCTTTTTCCCGTCCTTATCTTCAGGGGCTATCTTTTCAAGGTTTTTCTGCATTTTGGGATCCGCAAAGCCGATCCTGACTGTGCCGTCAGGGCTTTTTTCAATATCGGTATCTTCGTTCACGCATACCACACATACATTTTCATCGCTGTATGTAAGACCGGCTTCTTCCATCTGTCCGCATGTTCTGTCTATTTCCTCTTCCAGTTTTTCAACAAAGGAGACTTCCCCGCTGAATGTTTCATCGTCAAGAGCCCACGTGTAGTCAAGAGGATTTTTCATCACCTCATTTCTTACAGCTTCAGGGATCTTTCCTTCTATAGCGTATACATCCCTGAGCGCATGGGGATCGTGCCTCATTGCGGCGATCTCAATTTCCGTATCCGGATCCTTTATCGCCATCAATGCTCCCTTCATATTTCCTGCTGCATAGATCTTTTCTTCTCTTGTGGGATCTTTGAGCTCTTTAAAAACTTCCGGGCGGGACTCAAGCGCTGTTTCCCTGATCTGCGGGTCTGCCAGTGCTTCTTCTGCCAGCATTCCCGGGCTGTCGAGATAGCCGTACTCTATCTTTTCGATCAGCCTGTGTTTCAGGATCCCCCTCGTTTCTTCTGAGAATTCTTCGTTTCCGCACAAAAACGAGAATTTAAAGGGGTAGTGCCATATACAGTCCATAACTTCGCCCGGAAGCGGCTCTTTATATCCCAGTATGAGCTTCGGGTTTTTCATGACTTCTTCTGCGGCTTCCCGGCCTGTTTTTCCGCTGTTGCCTGCCATAAATGATCACCTCCTTATCTTTGTGATGCTTCTTACGGCATGAACGAAAAAGAAAAAAATAGAAAAAGAGGAGAAAAGTACCAAAAGTGTGTGTCTTTGCAAAGCATGTATCCACACAATGCGGTTTTGTGTGTACGATCGCTTTAATGCAAAACAAAAAATCCCCGCGTTATGCGGGGATCACAATGATGACGTAAATATCACTCTGCCGTAGCAGCTATCCAGCTCTCTGTTCTTGCGACGGGGCTCATCAGGATCCTGCCTGTGCCGCGATAGACATTAACAAGTCCTTCTCCGCTGACAGCGGAGCCAATGATCGACCGGGTGGACATTTCGACTGTAAACTGCAGGCTGGAAGACCAGCATACTGCCATGTTGCCGTCGATACGGACTTCGTCATTGTTAAGATCGATAACGATCAGCTCGTCTTTCGGGACATTGCTCTCAAGCGCCGCGACCCCGTTTCCTGAAAGGCTGAGGTTGAACAGTCCCTCATTTCCGAGCGTTGCTGACGAGAGGTTTCTTCTGGCTGCAAGGCTCTGGCGAACGGTACCGTCGCATGCGTAGAACATCCCGTCCTCAATAGTGATGCCGGATCCCCACTTGCTCACATCGACCAGCAGGATGTGTTTGTATGTCGGCTCCAGTGCCAGGATGCCCGTGCCTTTGTATTCGGGTTTCACGGCGGATTCTTTTGTGACAGCGCCGCGGATGGCCTTTCCGAGAAAATCTCCCACGCCCTTTACTCCGCTTGTCGCAACGACGTTTCCTGCCATCCACTGCATGGCTCCCGCCTGGATCACGGCTGAGTTGCTCCCGTCCAGGTCAATAATGAGCTGCCTGCGGCGGACTCCCATCTTTGATCCGAAATATTCAGCCTGCGCGTTGGCGTAGTTCACGCTGAGATCCTTGTCGTATTCCAGCACTTTAAAATTTTTCATCTGATTTATGAAATGTCTTCCATCGTTTTCCAAATTGATGATTCTCATTTTTTCTCCCTTCTGCCTGTTTTACTGTCCTGTCTCCTGCGGAGGCGGGAAATTCCCGCGGGTTTTCTGGAGTTAGCATGAAAGAAAACATTCGCTTTATGGTATCTGTATCTTAAAACCCCCGAAGCGCAATATTCGCTTCGGGGGTTTTGAAATTCTCATATGAGGTGACTGACGGGACTCGAACCCGCATATGGCGGCATCACAGGCCGCTGCATATCCTTTCTGCCACAGCCACAGTACTCCCGACACGAATCGAACGTGCATCAAGCGGTCCGTAGCCGCCCGGTCTTTCCATTAGCCTACGGGAGCTAAAATGGTAAATGCCTGGAGACGGGATCGAACCGCCGACACACCGGGCTTCAACCGGTTGCTCTACCAAAAACTGAGCTATCCAGGCATATAAAGTAGGAACAGGCGGACTCGAACCGCCGGCCTCCCGCGTATCAGACGGGCGCTCTTCCAGCTGAGCTATGCTCCTATGAAAGTGGATATGACAGGGGTCGAACCTGCGTCTTACGGGTTAAAAGCCCGCTGCATAACCGTTTTGCTACATATCCATAGTACCCTGTACAGGATTCGAACCTGTTTTGGAGGATTAGGAATCCTCTGTCCTATCCTATTGAACGAACAGGGCGTGTGATATTTGGGGAAACTATATGCGAAACAATCTTTGTGTCTTCATGCATGCTCCGTGCGGAACTCGAATCCACATCGGGAGATTCGGGGTCTCCTATCCTATCCTTTTAGACGAACGGAGCGTATTTTCTGAGCTGCCCGCGCCGGACTCGAACCGGCAGATGCGGCAGTCAAAGTGCCGTGCCTTAGCCTTTTGGCGAGCGGGCAATAGCTACCCGGGGCGGACTCGAACCGCCAGTTACGAAACTCAGAATCTCGCGCCTTACCAATTTGGCGACCGGGCATTGTTTCAGCCTTCGGCTTAAAAATGTCATATGCAGTTTCCGTATACGGTGTCAGTCGTGCGGTTTGGGTAATGGCTACTCCCGCCAAGCCGTCCACGGCGCCATGTCCGGTTACCGATTGTCCTGTATACGGCATTTCTATTCTTCGTGAGGTTTCCTGCCGCTCTCACATCAGCCCGTAGCGACCGGGCAGAATGGGCCACCTGGGATTCGAACCCAGACCTCGCTGATTAAGAGTCAGGTATGCTGGCCGTTGACACCAGTAGCCCATGTATTATTCATACAGGCACTTCCTGCCTGGAAGTCAGCAGGCGGTAACGATCCGCCCCATGCGGTTTTGCAGACCGCATTGGCCCCTGACCATGCCGACATTTTTATCCACCTTGTTGGTGGAGCGTACTCCGCACGGGACTCGAACCCGTATCAGAAGGGTAGAAGCCTCCTGTTCTATCCAGTTATACTAACGGAGCATATATTTTTTTTTTTTGAATGGGCCACCGGGGATTTGAACCCCGACCTCGTTGATTAAAAGTCAAGTGTGCTGCCGTTGACACCAGTAGCCCATATATCTGCCGGACATCGTTCCGGCATAAGCAGGTCCGCACGGATTTGAACCGTGACCGTCGGTTTTGGAGACCGGGATGCTGCCCGTTACACCACGGACCTGTATCTGTTTCACTGCAGGTGACGCTTTTAATATTTGTTTCAATCCACTGGAATAAATCCAGACACGACCGATATTTCTCGACCGTTAAAAATAATCCGCTCGTGGTATCTTTTCGGAACACGAGCTTCTTGACGAACGTCAAGACGAGACTTTTGTTGAATAAAATATGCAGCTGCAGTGAAGCTCATCTTGTCACAAGCATTTCGTTGATCGAAACTCCCAGTATCATGCTGAGCGCGAGCATGTTGTCGATACCTGGAAGGGCGTCGCCCCTGAGCCACTTATACATCGTGCTCCTGTCTGCGATCCCAAGAAGGCCTGTTACGCCTGCTACCGTATTTCCACTGTTCTTTATAAGAGCCTTTATATTCTTTCCGGTCATGACCGGATCTATTACCGGATAATCCATCTTTTTTCTCCTCTTGTATAAAAAAATACCGCTCTCCCTGTCCAGGAAAGCGGTATCTGCTTTATACTGCGATGGATGCTATCCGGGTTTTACCCGGCAGCGTTATCCTTCATGATGAGGCCTTTCTTGCGATATCATTCCGACATACCAGAAGTTCAAGGCTCTCGTCCTTTTGTATGCAAGCGATCTGCTTTTCTGACAGGCACGACAAAAACGCGTTTCTGGCAAAACCAAAAGCGCTTAATCTGATGTCTTTTTTGCCTGCAGATCATAACCGCTGTCATTGTTCTTTCCTCTCTTTTCTTATATTTTTCATCACCGCAGTGATGAAACCGACTTTGTTTTTGTTGTATATATGATAGCATAACCCAGGATTTTTTGTAAGTGTCCGCGTAGGACACTTATTACCTGGCCTCTTCCCTGTTTTTTTGCCTGACATAATGCCTGATCAGGTAATCCTTGTCGTTATGCTCCGGAACGTTTATCACATCATCCATCATTTTCTTCAGGATCTTTCCTACTTCTTTTCCGGGTTTTATCCCGCATGCCATGATGTCATTTCCATTTACGGCAAGGTCTTTAAGTGTCAGACAGTCGCCGTTTCTTATGATATTTTTATAAGCTTCGCCGAGTATCGCTATCGTTTCCAGTTTTTCTTCTTTTTTATATGCGCTCTGTGCCATGGCGTCGGCTCTTTTTACTTCAAGGAGGAGCGGGAACATATCTTTTCCTATTTCCGAGACGCCTCTTCTTATAGCCGGCTCGGTCATGCGAAAAATTTTGTCATGCCATTCTATAAGGGGCAGTACTTTCCCGATCGTATCGTTGTCATATTTCAGCCGCCGCAATATCTCTTCCGCCATTACGCAGCTTTTTTCCACATGTCCGTAAAAGTGGTCCGTTCCTCTTTCGTCTGTTGTGAGACATTCCGGTTTTCCTATGTCATGCAGGAGCATGGTAAGCCTCAGGACCCGGCCGCCTTTTACAAAGCGCATGCTCTCAAGGATATGTTCGCCGACTGTAAAGCAGTGGTATGGATTATTCTGCCTTGTCTCCATGCAATTGTCGAATTCCGGGAGAAACTGTTTTGTGATCCCTGTTTTCCACGCCAGCCTCAGTATGTCCGGTCTGTCTGACACAAGTATCTTTTCAAGTTCCGACCGTATTCTCTCGGCGCTTATCCTTTTCAGGTTCGGTGCAAGCTTTTCTGCCGCTTTCAGCGTTTCCGGGTCTATTTCGTATCCGAGCTGGGCGCTGAACCTCAGCGCTCTCATGATCCTCAATGCGTCTTCCGAAAACCTTTGCATCGGATCTCCTACGGCCCTTATAACGCCTTTTTTAATGTCGCTATATCCGCCGAAAGGATCTATCAGTCCGCCCTCTTTTGTATATGCCATCGCGTTGATGGTAAAGTCGCGTCTTTCAAGATCTTTTGTAAGATCTTTTGTAAAAGCAACACTGTCCGGATGACGCCCGTCCCTGTAGTCTCCATCTATCCTGAATGTAGTGATCTCGTATCCGGTCTTTCCGGACATGACTGTCACTGTCCCGTGCTTCAGGCCGGTGTCTATAGTCCTTGTAAATATTGCCTTTACCTCATCAGGCTCCGCCGAAGTGGTGATGTCCCAGTCGTGGGGACTGCGGCCAAGGACTGCGTCCCGCACGCATCCTCCTACAATATAAGCTTCATAGCCTGAATTGTGGAGCGTATCCAGGATCTCGTTTACCTGTTTCGGAATTTTGATCGTGATCATTTTTTTCTGTCTTTCTGCCAATCGGCGAATGGAAACTGCGGGACTCGAACCTGCGGCCTTCTGTTTGTAAGACAGACGCTCTCCCAGCTGAGCTAAGCTTCCATGGCAACCGTGTCCGGCCTCGAACCGGTTCTCGACACCCAGGTCTCTCTACCTAAATCGCATGCTATCGGTGCGAGCCTTTGCATTCCTTCCCTCCGCAGCATACGCGTCTACTGGTTCACAGGGATCTCCCGCATACTCAATACGGTCATATTATCAGTGCGGGACATGCGCCCGCAAACGACTCCTACGGGACTCGAACCCGTGACCTCCGCCGTGACAGGGCGGCGCGATAACCAGCTTCGCCAAGGAGCCATATATATAGCAGGCTATTGCGAACATGCGGCCTGCCGGCGCGCCTCCTTTGATTTCTCATCCTTGCGGGGATATGCCGCAGGGACGTACCTGCGGAAAAGAATTTTCTGTACTATTTTGATATCCTGTCTGCGATCGTGCTTGCAACGAAGGAATCTGGTTTTACGCTGCAGTCATATCCGCACGCCCTGATCCATCCTACAAGCTCTGGGATCAGTTCTTTTGTCTTTCCGTGTGTACTGTTTCCCGCGTCTATATGTATGGATATAGGACAGCTGAGGTACATTTCCTCATATTTTGTGTCGCTCTCCATTATCTCTACGAGCGTTTCCGCCAGCTTTAGGCTGTCGTTCGTCTCAACGTGGAGTTTTGTCCTGACGTCGCTGATCAGCGGATTTTTTGTAACCTCGTAGAAGAATATTCCTCCGTGTCCCTCACATACGACGGCAACAACAGAGACGATCTTTGTGAAGTCGAAATTCTGCGAGTCTGTTCCTATGATGATATGTATTGGGGCATCAAACTGCTTGTTCTTATCGTAGAATCCCTGTATCCTTTCCGGTATTTCTCTAATATCCATTTTCCCATAAGTCGGACTCGTAAACATTTCTTCCTCCTTTCTTTTTCTATAGTTGGAATGACGGGATTCGAACCCGCGGCCTCCTGATCCCAAATCAGGCGCGCTTCCAAACTGCGCTACATCCCAATGGTTAATGGGGCAGCAGGACTTGAACCTGCATGGCCGCTGTACACAATCCGGGCGATCAACCCCGAGAAGACCGGCACGACACTGACACGGGTTAGGAGCCCGCCGCTTTTACCACTCAGCCATACCCCCCATGTTATTGGTCCTATCTGATCGAAAATCGGGAATCCGGGACTCGAACCCGGCACCAACGGCATATAAGACCGGTGCTCTGCCAACTGAGCTAATCCCCATCGATAAGTATATAATACTATATAATATATCTTTATTCAAGCATTTTTTCTGCTCGAGCTTTCCTGTCTTTTTAATATACTGCCCGCAGACGGAAAAAATAAAATAATGTGCTTTAGTCGAAAACGTCGGACTCGAACCGCTCTGCTGCGTCCCGAACGCAACGTGCTGCCATTACACTACGTTCTCGATATTTTTTGTCCACGGCCCAATCAAAAAACGGGGGCTGCTTCTGCAGTCCCCACCGGTCATCTGTATTTTGTTCCGCATTTATATATATGCGGATCCTGTTATTTTCCAGGTATTTCCAGATATAGTATAGCAATAGAGACTGCCGTATTTTTTACCCTGTATTTTCGGGTAATGTCATTTTTCTGCACATCAAAATCAGGTATGCGGTCTTCGCATACCACGCACGGGATTATATCCTGTTTTCTTAATGTGCTGTAAGTCATGTCTGTCTCCTTTGTATGACTGTATTTTTATACAAAAAAATGCCGGTCCACGCATAAAAAATAAGCAGGACAGGCACTTCCTGTATTCAACTATACTATACCACGGATACAATGTCAATAAAAACTTTTGCGATCTGCAAAAAAGATCCGCAGCACTGTCGTGCCGCGGGTCCTTTTATCACTTATTTTTTGCATGATGCAGCCAGTAGCGGTGGAAACGCTTGAGTGTTGGGAAACGCCGCAAGAAGTTTGTGTCATCCTGGCTTTTCTCCCACTGTTCCTTTGCTTCTTTCCATGACCACGGCAGTCTGCATTCCCTAATGTCCCAGCTTTCGTACAGACGTCTGTACGCGGCTCCGTTCGGGATGTCGTCAGTGCTTCTGGTTTTCCTGTTTGCACGGTTTTTTATCATTTTTGTGGTATGGGGCCTCCCGTCGGAGGTGTATTCGTGCTTTTTATAAGAACGTGACATATCGTATATCCTCCTCTTAGAAACAGGTCAGGCCACTCCAGACTTTTCTTTAATATTTCTGATCGCCGCGTATGTAATATCATTGATCTCTTCGTTTGACAAGCGGGCCTTCTGGCAGGCGGCTTCTCCAACTACCATGCCTTTTACAACATCGATCGCCCTGAATCTGGCCATGACCCCGAGATCCGGGTTCCTGAGGACCCTGAGGATCTTGTCGACACGCTTCTTATTGCCTGTGATCCTGTCCATCACCATAATGCATTCATGTCTCATACGGTTTCCTCCTTTTTCGAAACTCCGTTTTTCGTGTATCTGCATATCAGGTGAGTTATAGCGAAAAAAATAAAAATGAGATATACAGGGCAGGTCGTGAAAATCGTACATAATGAGGTTAATCCTGACAGAAGACATGATATACTGATAGCAGAAGGCCAGTATCATACGGCAGGGATCTTTTGGATACAGAACAAAGCCCGTGTATGTGGAATAAAATACTACATGCCGCTTCGGCGGAGGAATAAATGACGGAATTTAATTTTAGTCTGTATGGCACTGACGTAGACCGATTATTCGCCATCAAAGAACTACAGGGCTTCGATACCCTAACAGGGTACGAATTTGTCCGTTTGCTTCTTGAGAAAGAGCTGCGCAGGTTATTTCCTGCTACACCCTCGTTCGACGATGATGGGAAATTGGTGAATACTGAAAGCTACAGAAGTTGTTTGGTTTGATATCTAAAACGATATTTGGAACCAAAGCGGAGCTTTGACATCCTCCTACGGTTAAAACCGTGGGATTCCAATAGCAGAAAAAGCTGTGCCCTTCCTGCGGAGAGCATCACCCTCGGTCGCTTCCGGTCTGCGACACATGTCGCAGCCATGGCCCTTGGGATATAGCGCCTCCTTTGTTTACGGACATCGGCTCCGGCGGGTCCCGCGGTTTTACCGCGGGGCGCCTTTGCCTTTTTCCGTCGGGCTGATGCCTGTGCCCGGTGACTGTGGTCTACAGTTTCGTATACTCTGTTTACAGTTTCTGTTGAGTGTATGTCTGTTTACGGTTTCTTAAGCAGTGTGTTGCTTACT
>ODAI013611551.1_pt1 | contig 10873 bp, 13 predicted proteins | sample 1539321 | NCBI WGS metagenome assembly ODAI01 (sample SAMN02144231, study PRJEB22623) | gut metagenome | biome: sheep rumen | host: Ovis aries | place: New Zealand | reverse complement strand
CAGAGAGCTGCGGAGCGATGTTGGTGTAGTAGAAGACCTGGACATTGGCCTCACGCGAACAAAGCCTCTCAGCCGAACCCAACATGTGGCCTTTGTTGCAACCGCCCCCGGTGCTCTTCGAGTTGTACTGGATATCTGCCGGGATCGAAGGATCCTTCGCATAAGCCTCGGTGCGCTTTACATTCTTCTGCTCATAGACGGAATGCCTTGGTGCCGCCACCCACACGGGGCAATGATGCTCACCGCTGTAGCACACGCTGTAGTTGCGATACTCGCGGCTGTTCATCGAGAATGAGTGCGAAGCATAGTAAAGCGACGGATCGAGATCGTCCACGCCGTCGCGGTCGGCATCCCGCGCCACCGGAAGCTCATACCAGCCCGCGAGGGTCATGGAGCCGTCCTGCCCGGGATTAACAGGGTCTACCGGGTCCTCAGGATCTACCGGATTCTCAGGGTCTTCCGGATCTTCAGGAGCCTCAGGGTCGACGGGATCCACGGGGACGGCGGGATCCAGCGTATCGGCCGGATCTACCTTCTCGACCGGATTCCACTCCGGGAGTTTATAGTCCTCGCACGCGGTAAACGCGAGAGATACCGTAAGAACGACTACTAAGAGCCGTGGCGCAGAAGTCAGAAAAGGCTTAAGGGTTCTCATCGTCAGAACTTCCACCTAAGACTTGCCATCGGAATAAGTTCCTTGAAGGACATGGTCGCACCTTCAGCCGTAAAGACGAAGCAGGGACGGGTATCCACACCTATCGAGAGAGGCAGCGAGCCAAACTCGTAGCCAACCGCATACTGCACCACAAGACCGCCCATGAACTTCGACTTGTCGTACATGCCGAGGGTGAGTCCGGGGCCTATGGCCATATTGAAATTGCCACCCAGCATCGGGAAGCGCAGAATCGTAAAATCGTATATGGCACTGAGCCTGTAACCGGGATAATTGGTATAGCCCATCACACCCGCGTCAAACTCGAGGTAGTTCGCCCCCTGATGGGTCGAACCAAGGTTGTGCTGATAGCTGATCTCAAGGCCCGATGCGAACCTCAGACCGAAAGCGCGGGGCTGGGCGGCAGCCGTAAAGCCTGCCAGAAGCACCGCCAGAACTGCAATAACGATCTTACTTTTCATAATCAGTTTCCGATTCCGGTAAAACCAAGAAATGCCAGAGCCATAATGCCCGCAGTGATGAGGGCGATAGGAAGTCCCTTGAAGGCTTTCGGCACATCGTTCATGGCGAGATGCTCGCGAAGTCCTGAGAAAAGGATCATGGCAAGTCCCCAGCCAAGCGAGGTGGCGAAAGCGTAGACGGTAGCCTGTCCGAGGCCCATATCCTTCTGAACCACAGAAAGGGCCACGCCAAGAACGGCGCAGTTGGTAGTGATAAGCGGAAGGAAGATACCGAGGGCCTGATAGAGCGAGGGGCTCACCTTCTTGAGGACGATTTCAACCATCTGGACCAGAGCCGCAATCACGAGGATGAATGCGATGGTCTGCAGGTAGGTGATATCGAACCTGACAAGGAGATATTTATTGATGAGCCAGGTAACCACCGTGGCGAGAGTAATGACAAAGCACACGGCACCGGACATGCCGGTTGCAGTGGAGAGCTTGTTGGAAACTCCGAGGAAAGGGCAGATTCCGAGGAACTGCGCAAGCAGGATATTGTTTACGAATATCGCTGTGACGATGATAAGTAGATACTCTGCCATTACTTCTTGAGATATTTGTTAAACAAAACCATAAGGTAGCCGATTACGAGGAAAGCACCCGGAGCAAGCACGAAGGCAAGGATACCGTCGCCTGCAAAAAGCTTGAATCCGAAGGCTGATCCGCTACCGAGGATCTCACGGATAAGGCCGATGACCGTAAGCGAGAGGGTAAATCCAAGGCCGACGCCTATGCCGTCGAGGGCCGAAGCGCCGACGCCGTTCTTGCCGGCAAAAGCCTCTGCGCGCCCGAGCACGATGCAGTTCACCACGATAAGCGGGATGAAAAGACCGAGCGAAGCATAGACGGCGGGCACATAAGCCTTCATGAGAAGCTCAAGCAAGGTCACGAAAGTCGCGATGACGACGATATAGACCGGGATATGCACCTTGTCCGGAACTACCGGAGCAATGAGTGAGATCACGATATTGGAAAGGATCAGCACGAACATAGTGGCAAGTCCCATCTCCATACCGTTGAGAGCCGAAGTAGTAGTGGCGAGTGTCGGACACATACCGAGCACAAGCACGAAAGTCGGATTGTTCTTGACAAGTCCGTCCGAGAGATAGTGGAACTTACTCATTGCCGGATCCTCCATTTAGTGAATTAACGAACTCGACGGCCTGGGCGACAGCCTTGGTGAACGCCCTTGAGGTGATGGTCGAAGCCGTGATGGCATCGAGGTCTCCTCCGTCTTTCTTCACCTTCATCGAGCCTTTGTAGCCCTTGAACTGGGTGCGGAACTGAGACTCTTCTTCAGTGCACTTGGCACCAAGACCTGGAGTCTCGGCATGGGCAAACACCGATGTGTTGTAGACGGTGCCGTCCGGGAGCACGCCAACTATGATTGTAAGGTCACCGCCAAAACCGACGGTTGTGGATTTAACCGCGTACGCAAGAGGTGCGCCCTCGCAGCTGAGAACGTAATACTCGTCGATACCGGCCGCATCCGAAGTCTGACTTTCGGAGAGTTCACCTCCCTCTGGAAGCACCTTGGCGATGGATGCCACCAGATTCTTATGGGCGGTTTCTTCAATGATGCCTGCCGTGATGGCATTGACGGCACCGAGCAGTCCTCCGCACACCAGACATACCAGCGTGAGGCAAAGGACCATGTTTCTGAGATTTGACTGTGCTGACATGGCTACTTCCTCCCGTATTTTTTCTGATGGAACCAGTTATTGAGAAGCGGAACCGTCATATTCATAAGCAGAATTGCGAAGCTTACTCCCTCGGGATAGGATCCGAAGTAACGGATCATCATCACGAGCAGACCGATTCCGAAACCATAGATGACACCTCCGAGATTGCTCATAGGCGAAGTCACATAGTCGGTCGCCATGAAGCATGCGCCGAGGATCAGACCTCCGGACAGAAGATTGAATACCGGATCGCTGAACTTGGCGGGATTGACGAGCCAGAAGATCAAGCTTATGAGCGCAACGGTGCCGAAGATGCTGAGAGGGATCCAAGGCTTGATCACCCTGCGTACAAGCAGGTAGACAAAGCCGAGCAGAAGCGCTATCGCACTGATCTCACCTGCAGAGCCTCCGATATTGAGGAACAGCGTCTGCAGATAGTCTGTGCCGGCAATGGCATCGACTCCGCCCTCCGAGAAACGCCCGAGAAGGGTTGCGCCGGACACTGCGTCGCTCGAATGAATAAAGCCTGCAGGGACAGTCCAGTCAGTCATCTGAGCCGGGAACGACACAAGGAGGAACACACGGGCCGTGATAGCAGGGTTGAACACATTCTGGCCAAGGCCGCCGAACGACATCTTGGCAACTCCGACTGCTACAACCGCACCTACAAGCACGACCCACCAGGGAGTGCTGACGGGGAGGTTGAGCGCCAGGAGCAAGCCGGTGACCACGGCCGAAAGATCGCCTATGGTCGAAGGCTTCTTCATGAGCCATTTGGTGATCGCCCATTCGAGCAGCACGCAAGAGCCGATGCTCACGGCGAGCACCAGCAGTTCGCTCCAACCGTAGAACAGCACGGCGACGATGGTCGCGGGCAGAAGGGCGATGATCACATCGCGCATCAGCGAACGCGTACTGACGGCGGCATGGATGTGGGGCGAAGGAGAAACTAACATATTATTTTTTCCCATAACCTACTGTTACTTTTGAGTTGCGGCTGCCTTTGCCGCTGCGGCGCGCGCCCTGAGTATGCCGAGCACCTGTCCCTTCGACTGACGGATAAGGTCGAGCAGAGGGATATTTGCCGGGCAGCTGTAGAGGCAGCAGCCACATTCGATACAATCCTGGACGGCGTTCTTCTCGAGGCCTTCGAGATCGCCGGCGATGGTAAGACGCCTCAGAAGGAAAGGCTCGAGTCCCATCGGGCAGGCATCGGCACAACGACCGCACCTGATACATGCAGACTCGGCCGGGCGCTTGGTCGCCCCCTCGCTGAGATAAAGGATCGAGCTGGAGCCCTTGACCGTCGTCGCATCGAGATTGGAGATGGCACGTCCCATCATGGGACCGCCGCTGACGATCTTGGCCGCGCCCTCGGGCACTCCGCCGGCGTACTCAGCGATGTAGCTGAGCGGAATGCCGATGCGGAAGAGGTAGTTGTGCTGGGCTGAAACCGGCAGACAATCGCCTGTGACCGTGAGCACGTTGGTGATAAGCGGTTTGTTCTTCTGGACGGCCTCGTAGGTGGCGAGGGCGGTTGCAGTATTCTGCACGACTGCGCCGACGCTGATAGGCAGTCCGCCCGAGCCGACCTGGCGCTTCATGACTGCGTCGATGAGCTGCTTTTCGCCTCCCTGCGGATAGCGTTTCTTAAGGGGCTGGACCGTGATATTGCCGTAAGGAAGCTCGGAAAGGGCCCGGGTCATGGCCTTGATGGCTTCCGGTTTGTTCTCCTCGATACCGATGACGCACTTGCATCCGCCGAGCACCTGCTGCATGATGGCAGCTCCGACGATAATCTCCTTGGTGCGCTCGAGCATGATACGGTAGTCGCTCGTGAGATAGGGCTCGCACTCCGCGCCGTTGATGATCAGGCACTCTGCCTTGCTGCCGGGAGCCGGATTGAGCTTCACGTGGGTCGGGAAGGTGGCTCCGCCGAGTCCTACGACTCCGCAGCGCTTGATCTTCTCGAGCGTGGCGGCATTGTCGGTGGGGATCTCGGTCACGAGCGTGTCCGAAAGATCGATGCCTTCGGCCCATTCGTCTCCTTCGACCGCGATCTCGATATGAGGTACGGGCTTGCCGGAGAGGTCGGCGCGCGGGGCGATGCCCTTGACCGTTCCGGACACGGGAGAATGCACGAAGGCCGAGATGAATCCGCCCGGCTCTGCGATAACCTGACCGACTTTGACCTTGTCGCCGACTGCGACCACAGGCACGGCCGGGGCGCCGAGGTGCTGGGCTACAGACACATAGACCGTCTGCGGAAGGGGAAGGACCTCGATACGGCAGTCCTTCGAGAGCTTGGAGTCGTTGGGATGGACTCCTCCGATGCTGAATGTAAGTTTACGCATTTGCCGCCTCCTTTGCCTTCTTGTTACGCTCCGCGATGCGGGCTTTGATCGTGTCTTTGTCGAGAGGCTTGGGGAAACCTACCCCGTGGATGGCCCCGGTAGGACACATCGCCTCACACTCGCGGCAAAGCTTGCACTTCGCGAAGTCTATATATGCGATATTGTTCTCGAGCACGATGGCGTCGTGCGTACAGGTCTTAACGCAGATGCCACAGCCGATGCAGGCTGCTCCGCAGGCCTTCTTGGCCGCAGGGCCCTTGTCTTTGTTCATACAGCTGACGAACACGCGCATTCCGCGGGGACCCTTGGCCCTGAGCTCGATGATGCTCTTCGGACAGGTCTTCACGCAGGCACCGCAGGCCGTACACTTCGACTCGTCCACGACCGGAAGGCCGGTCTCGGGATTCATCGAAAGAGCGCCGAACTGGCAGGCCTCCACACAGTCGCCGCAGCCGAGGCATCCCCATGAGCAGCCGGTATCGCCGGCATAGAGGGCGGCCTTGACCTTGCAGGACTGCGCACCGTCATAGGTGTTGGTCCTTGGACGCAGCTCGCAGGTACCGTTGCACCTGACCACCGCTACCTGAGGGGCCTTTTCCTTCACTTCATAGCCGAGGATGGCGGCCACCTGCTTCATCACTTCATTGCCGCCGACGGGGCAGAAATGGTTGTCAAGGTTGGGGGCCTTAACTGCCGAATCCGCAAAAGCGCGGCAGCCTGCGAAACCGCATCCGCCGCAGTTGGCGCCCGGCATCACCTTCTCGACCTCGTCGATACGGGGATCCTCCTCAACCTTGAACTTCTTTGCCAGCATGAAAAGCAGCAAGGCAAGGATAAGTCCAAGACCGGCGAGGACCGCTATTGTCCAGATGATAGATCCAGTCATTATTTCTTCTTTATATAAAAGGTATATTGATCTTTGAGTCTGCTTCTGAGCAGATAGATTACAAGGTAGTAAAGCGCAACGGCTCCTATCGCAGAAAGTCCCGCGACAAGTTCAGACGTCCCCGCCAGGATGCATCCCATAAGGACTGCCATCAGGACGATGAGAGGCACCGCATAGGCCACAGTCACGGCCTTGAGGCCCATGGTCTTCTTCATGTTAACCCACACTTCCTCGCCAAGTTCGTAACCGATCTCGGCGGGAACCTCAACAAGCTTGGTCTTGGACTCGGACATGCCGCAGAGCTGCGCGGCGTGGCACGAGGCACAGGCCGACTCGGAAATGATCTCCACGGTAATCGTCTGCGGAGTGATCTCTGTAATCCGGCCGGTGTGGCGTATTTCCTGAGAGTCTACCATGCTTCTCCGGGCTCTACGTTGTAGTTCTGGGAATTCATTCCCGATTCATATTCTGCAGATTCCGCGTAGAGAGTGTCTGCGACTTCGACGAACTTCACCCTTTCGGCCTTGAAGAGCATGTCGATATCGCGGGTCTCTCCGTTACGGTGCTTGGCGATGATGATCTGGGTTTTCTCACGGTCCCCTTCGCTCTCGGACAATCCGATGAAGTCGGGTCTGTGGATGAAGATTACCATATCTGCGTCCTGCTCGATACTTCCTGACTCGCGAAGGTCGGAGAGCACCGGCTTGCCGCCGCCGCCCTGACGCTGAACTGCCTGACGGGAGAGCTGAGAAAGCGCTATGATAGGGATATTCAGCTCCTTGGCTGTCGCCTTAAGCATACGCGAAATTGCAGCTACTTCCTGCTCACGCACGCCCTTTGTCTCCGCAGGGCCCTGCATAAGCTGAAGGTAGTCCACTATCACAAGTCTGACTTTCTTCTGCTTGACTAGGGCCTTGACCTTGGAGCGGAACTCCATGATAGGCAGACCCGGAGTCTCATCCACATAGAGAGGAGCGCTCGAGAGCCTCTTGAGAGACTGCTCGAGGAGGTTCCACTCGTCGTCCTGGAGCTTGATACCGCCCTTGATCTTGTCGGCACTGAGGCCCGACTCGGAGGTCATCAGACGCATCGCAAGCTGAAGCGAAGACATCTCCAGGGAGAAGAACGCTACCGGAATATTGTGGTCAACAGCGGCATTGCGCGCAAGGTTGAGCGAGAACGCAGTCTTACCCACCGACGGACGGGCTGCCAGAATAATGAGGTCCGAAGCCTGCCAGCCGTTGGTGATACGGTCGAGGGTAGCGAAGCCTGAAGGCACGCCGCTGAGGCCCTCAACGTTCTGGAGCTGCTGTATGCGGTCCATCGCCTGATTGATCACAGAACCGATGACCTGAACATTTTTACGGTCACTGCTCTGGGTCGCTTCGTAGACCCTTGACTGAGCGATGTCTATCAGGTCGTCGACTGCGACCTGCTCGTTGTAGGCGTTGCTCAGAATCTCGTGGGAGGCTGAAATCAGGTCGCGCTGGATAGCCTTCTGCTGAAGGATCCTGACGTAAGACTCGATGTAAGCTGCGGAACCGATCTTACCAGAAAGGTCTGCGAGGACCGAAGGGCCTCCTACTGCTTCGAGGGTGTCGAGCTGGCGGAGTTTCTCGCTCACGGTGATGATATCGACCGGGGCGTTGGCGTTGTGCAGCGCGACGATAGCCTCGAAGATCAGGCGGTTACGCTCGAGGTAGAAGCACTTGGGGGTCAGAGCCTCGAGAGCTTCGTCCACACAAAGGGGCTCAAGGAGCATGGCTCCGAGTACGGCCTCCTCCACATCGAGGGCCTGAGGCGGGATACGTCCCATCTCACGCCCGATGTCCTGAACGACATCCTGGGGCTTGCGCCTTGATGATGCTGTGCTCTTTGCCTGAGGCATGGCTGCGTGTGTTTTTATTCGCTAACCTCGGCGTCGGGATTGACAAGGATACGGCCGCAGTGCTCGCAGATGACGAGCTTGGTTCCGGATGCGATGTCGACAAGCCTCTGAGGGGTGATTGCGCCAAAGCACCCTCCGCAGGAGTCGCCGTTGTAGACGGTCACGACTGCGAGGTGGTTGCGTACGCTGCCGCGGATGCGGTTGTAGGCGCTCATGGTCCTTTCGTCGATCTTGGCTGCGCACTCGTCGCGCTTTGCCTGAAGGGCCTTCTCCTCGTCGGAAGTGGAGGCTACGATGCCCTCGAGCTCTTCCTTCTTGGCGCCAAGATCCTGCTCGCGGATAGCGATACGGTCGCGGATAGCTTCAATGGCGTCCTTGCGCTCACCGATAGCCATACGGGCCTCGCCGATGTGCTTCTCAGCGATCTCGCGAAGAAGACCGAGGTTCTCGATCTCCTTGCTGATGGAGTCGTACTCGCGGCTGTTGGATATGTTGGAGAGCTGCTCCTGGTACTTGGCTGTTTCGGCGTCGAGCTCGACCATCTTGTTCTTGTTCTCTTCGATACCGGCCTCATAGCCGGCGATGAGCTCTTCATGATGGGCGATCTTGCTCTTCAGGCCTTCGAGTTCGTCCTCAATCTGGGCGACTTCCTGAGGGAGGGCGCCACGGAGATTCTGGATCTTGTCTATCTCGTTGTCTGCCTGCTGAAGAGCATAAAGTACCTTGAGTTTTTCGGCCACGGAGATGCCGGATTCTGCGAAATCCTTCTGAAGTGAGACGAAGGTTTCCCTGACATCGATCGGGGTTGCAGCCTTTTTTGTTTTTGTTGTTGCCATATATGTGTTTTACTGATTATTTGCGCGAACGGCAAAGATAGGAAAATAATCGCTAAAATTATAGTGCTTCCTTGATTTCGACAAGCTGCGCCCTGATGGCCCGCAGCGAGTCGGCTACCTTGACTGCTTTGTCGGCCTTGGAAGAGTCGCCGGCCAGCTGTTTTGCCGCGCCTTCGAGCGTCATGCCCTGACCCTTGACGAGGTACTTGATCCGGCGAAGCACTTCGATATCCTCAGCCGTGTACATCCTGTTGCCCTTGGGATTGCGCCTGGGGCTGAGCTGAGCCGAAAAGGAATTGGTCCAGAAACGGACGCACGAAACGCTCTCGCCGAGCTCCTGTGCCGCTTCACTGATTGAGTAGTAGAGCTTTTCCATATCTTCTTCTAGTCCATTGACTGCTGCGTCGAGGCAGCGACATAAAGCATATTGGTGTATTCTTCGGGACTTACGGAGCCGAAGACATAGGCCACGGGGTCAAGATAGCGCGATCCGAGAAGGATCTCGTAGTGGAGGTGCGGGGCCAGCGACGATCCGGTCATGCCGACAGTGCCGATCTTCTGGCCTTTCTTCACGGACTGGCCCTGTTTGACGGTCATCGTGGAGAGATGGCTGTATCTTGTGACATACCCGCCCTTGTGGGAGAGCGTAATCCTGTTGCCGTGGCCCCTGTTGGACTGCTCGGCAAGCGAGACCTTGCCGTCGGCTGTCGCATAGACAGGCTCGCCCTGGGAAATGATGATGTCCAGGCCGTCGTGCTGGACGTACGCCCTGAAGAACGGATTCATCTTGAGGCCCTGAGAAGCGCCGACCTGCGAGAAGGAAATGCCCTCGACAGGAAGGGCCATAGGCGGGAATACGGTCGAGGGGCTTGCCGCCCTGATGAGCGCTTTGCGGAACGACTCCTCAACTGCGTCTATCCCGGAACTGACCGTCTCTATCTTCATCGCAGTATAGGCAACGATCTTTGTCTCCGGCACGGTGTCGTTTCCTCCCAGAAAAGACAGGGAGTTGATCGGATCCACGGCGGGGGCATTGGCATGGAACACTTCCTGATAGACATCGTTGTCCTTGAGCTGAAGCGAGGCGACAACATCCTGGAGGAGCTGCTCCTGGGGGAGAAGCTGGGGATAGAGTTTCTCGTACATCTTGTTCTCACGCTTGAGCCGCCCTTCGACATCGGTATTGACGGCAAGGGCAAAGACGGAGTAGAGAACTACTGTGACGACGAAGGCCGTAACAAGCACAATCAGCAGGAACCGCAGTACCCGCTGATATGGTTTGTCCGACTCCCTGAACTGGAAATCAGCGCCGAAACTGTACCTTCGATCAGTGCCCATCTTCTTGAGCAGTGTGAACCATGGAATCGTACTCCTCGGGCTTTATGGAAAGATCCATGAACGATCCGGGGTTTATCTGTTTGCCTTTGTAGATTACTTCGTAGTGGAGGTGAGGGCCGGTAGACTTTCCGGTGCTTCCTACTCCTCCTATCTTCTGACCGCGCTTCAGGGCCTGGCCCTTCACCACGTCGATAGAGTTGAGGTGGGCGTAACGGGTCTTGTAACCGAAACCGTGGTCGATGATGACTTCGTTGCCGTAGCCGAAGAACTGGTAGCGGACCCTTTCCACCACTCCGTCGCCGGTGGCGTAGACGGGATTGCCCAGGTAGGTAGCGAAGTCGAGTCCTTCATGGAATGCGACCTTACCCCTGTAGACGGGGTCTCCCCTGCGGCCGAACGGGCTGGAGATGCGGTACTTTCCGGGCTCGGGCTTGATGGGGGCAACCGCCGGGACGCACGAGATGAGGTTGCCTGCCTGCTTGGAGACGGTCGAGACCTCGTCGAGGGCGTTGCTCTGGAGGTACGACCTCTTGGTCATGACATCAAGGCGCTTGACGGTGCTCTTGAGATAAGCAGAACCACCGAGATCGTCGAGATAGGCGTAACGGTTGACTCCTCCGAAGCCGGCCTGCTTGACCTCCTGAGGGATCTCCTCAAGGCCGAAAATCGAACGTTAGAAAACTTCGTCTCTCTGTTCTATATCGCCTAGATTTTTT
>ODAI014679132.1_pt1 | contig 10874 bp, 6 predicted proteins | sample 1539321 | NCBI WGS metagenome assembly ODAI01 (sample SAMN02144231, study PRJEB22623) | gut metagenome | biome: sheep rumen | host: Ovis aries | place: New Zealand | reverse complement strand
GTGAAGGCTGAGGGCAGGGCGGAACACGACGGTTTACAGGCCATCCCCCTTTTCAATACCTTCGGCTTCCCCCTCGACCTGACGGAGCTTATCTGCCGCGAGCAGGGATTTACTGTCGACGAGCAGCAGTTCAACGTGGAGATGCAGAAGCAGAAGGAGCGTGCCCGCAATGCCGCCGCCGTGGAGAACAGCGACTGGACGGAGCTGCAGCAGGGCGAACAGCAGTTCGTGGGCTACGACTATACGGAATACGAGTGCCGCATCCTGCGCTACCGCAAGGTGAAGCAGAAGAAGGCCGAATACTATGAGCTGGTGCTCGACTACACCCCGTTCTATGGCGAGATGGGTGGACAGGTAGGTGACTGTGGCGTGCTCGTCAATGAGAACGAGACCGTCGAGATCATCGACACCAAGCGCGAGAACAACCAGTCGATACATATCGTGAAGCAGCTGCCCAAGGATCCCACAGCCCAGTTCATGGCCTGTGTGGATACTGACAAGCGTACGGCTTCTGCTGCCAATCATACGGCTACCCACCTGCTCGACTATGCCCTGAAACAGGTGCTCGGCGACCATGTGGAGCAGAAGGGCTCGTTCGTGTCGCCCGACACGCTGCGCTTCGACTTCAGCCACTTCCAGAAGGTGACGGACGAGGAGCTGCGCCAGGTGGAGCGGATGGTGAACGACATGATACGTCAGGACATCCCCCTCGACGAGCATCGCGACATGCCCTTCGACGAGGCTAAGAAGTTGGGTGCCATCGCCCTCTTCGGCGAGAAGTATGGCGACAAGGTGCGTGTGGTCCGCTTCGGTCCCTCATGCGAGTTCTGTGGCGGTATCCATGCTTCGGCCACGGGTAAGATCGGCTTTTTCAAGATTATCTCCGAGAGCTCCGTTGCTGCTGGTATCCGCCGTATCGAGGCCAAGACAGGCAAGGAGTGCGAAGAACTGCTCTACATGACTGAAGACATGCTGAAGGCCGTGCGCTCGTTCTTCAACAATGCGAAGGACCTGCAGGGTGTCATCCAGAAGTATATCGAGGAGCACGACACGATGAAGAAGCAGATAGAGGGCTTCCAGGCACAGAAGGTTCAGCAGCTGGCTGACAACCTGGTGCAGAAGGCCCGCACGGTGAATGGCGTGACGGTGGTGACAGGCAAGTTTGAGATGACTGCTGCCGCTGCCAAGGACCTGGTGTTCAAGGTACGCGAGTTGCACCCCGAAAGGCTGCTTTGCGTGGTGGGCACCGTCTATGATGGCAAGCCGCTGCTGAACGTGATGCTCTCAGACGATATGGTGAAGGACCACGGACTGAATGCTGGTCAGCTGGTTCGCGAAGCAGCCAAGCTGATGCAGGGCGGTGGTGGCGGACAGCCCCATTTCGCCTCGGCAGGCGGTAAGAATCCCGATGGTCTCTCTGCCGCCATCGACAAGGTGGTGGAGCTGGCCAACCTGTAGGATAGTGAATAGTGAAGAGTGATTAGTGAATAGTGAATAGTGATGAGGACGGCTGACGGTATTGGAGGACTGATGAGGGCGTTGATAGTACTATTCGCTGTTCACTATTCTTGTATCCCTTCGGTAGCACAAAGCTCGAGCGCATTATCCACTTCTGTTGCTCAGCAGAGAGACAGGTATGAGTTCATGCGCAACCTGCCTGTCTATGCCGATTCCTTGATTGCCGACCTGGACTATCCCCTGGCTTGGGGCCATAGCGATATCCGTGATTTCGGCGAATGGAAGCAGACGGCGCGCCAGAAAGTCTTCGACTGTATGCTCATGCCTCCGCCTCCACCAGCTAAGGGATATGAGGCGAGAGTGCTCTTTGAGGAGCAGCGCAATGGCTACAAGGCCCGGAAAATCGAGATACGCCTGTCGCGCTACTATGCCGTAACTGCCTACGTGCTGATTCCTGATGGCAAGGGGCCTTTCCCTGCCGTCAACGTGCTCCATGACCACGGTGGCCATTTCTTTATCGGCAAGGAGAAGTGCATCAGTCCGCTGGCTTGCGAAGACTCAACGGTGATCCGGGATGCTATCGACTGGTCGAAAGGTTATGAGGGGCAGTTCTTCGGCGACTATCTGGCCCAGCATGGCTATGTGGTATTCTCCGCCGATGCCCCGATGTGGGGAGAGCGGGGACTGAAGGAGCCGATGAAGCGCAATCTCTACGATATGATTGCCGGAAATATGATGATGTATGGCATCGACCTGTCGGCATGGATGACCTACGACGATATCGCCGGAACGGAATACCTGGCCACGATGCCTGAGGTGGATCCGAAGCGCATCGGCTGTACAGGATGGTCGATGGGGGCCTACAGGGCATGGATGCTCTCGGCACTCTCAGACCGGATCAAGGCTGGGGCCTCCGTCTGCTGGATAGTGACTACCGATGAGCAGATGTCATTTAAGTATAGCCGTACGGAGAACGGTGGCTTTGCCAATTGCATCCCAGGCTTGCGCCTTTGGCTCGACTATCCTCATGTGGCCAGTATTGCCTGTCCGAAACCGATGCTCTTTATCAATGGCTCGCAGGATAAGCTTTTCCCCGTGGCTGGTGTCGAAAAGGCTTTCAGGACGATGCACGATACCTGGGAGAGTCAGGGAGCAGGCGACAAGCTGCAGACGGAGCTGTGGGATATGCCGCATAGCTGCGGCAAGCGTTCCCAAGCCCGGGTGCTGGCGTTCTTCCAGCGTTATCTTTAAATAGTCAGCCCCTTCGGACTCCGAAGGGGCTGATTGTTAGAATGTAACAGGAATAACCAACTTGAATACCACGTTGCGTCCCATATTGAAGACGCCCTGACGGCCAGTACTTCCATTGATGTCGCAATACTTCAGGCGGCTCAGGTGATTCTGGTAGGCACGGTTCAGCAGATTGTCGACTGTGACATAGAGTTCGGCAATCTTTTTGTTGGCAAATGTCAGGTCGGTACCTGCAGAGAGGTTCAACAGCGTGTAGCTGGGCGTGGCAGTCTCCGTATTGTCGGCTGCATAGATATGGTCTTGCTTCAGATAGCATTCAAGGCCAGCGGCGATGTAGAGGTTGTTGACAGAGAGCCCCCTCGTCTGGTGGGAATGGTGCGAGTGAGAGCCCATAGTGGGATGGTTATGGTGCAGCAGTTCCCATTTTAGCTCCGATGTCCAGCGTGGAGCCGGGGTATAGGGTAGGTACTTCGTCTCGTCTGGCTGATCCAGTTGGCGAGCATCGACATAGGAGAAGGTATTGGCGAAGTGGAGCGAATGGATGGGGTGGAAGTCTAAGCCCGCCTCGAAGCCCAGCAGTCGGGCATCGCCCTGAGTGTAGCTGTAGACAGCCGTTTCGTCAATCTCACGACCCTCGCCCTTGAGGAAGATATAGTTGTTGATGAGATTCACGAAGAGAGCCAGTTGTGCCGATATATATTGTGAGGTGAAGTCGAGCCCCAGGTCAGCCTGCAGACTGTATTCTGGCTTCAGTTGCTGGTTGCCCACCTCGTAGCGCAATGCGCCATGGTGTGAACCATTAGATCCCAGCTCACTCACATTGGGTGCACGGAAACCGCGTGCCACGTTCAGTCGCAGGTTCAGATGATCGGTGGCATTCCATACGGCACCCACGCTGCCAGTTACACTGCTGAAGTTACGGCTGAAATCATTAAATCGCCACTCATTGCCTTCTTTTAGTGCGTCACTATTCAGATGGCGGTGGTCGAATCGCACACCTCCGTTCACCGTCCATCGGTTCATTTGCTTACTGGCTGTGGCATAAGCGCCGATGTCGAATAGTCGGTAGGCGGGGATGAGGAATTCCTCTCCAAGATTCAGCGACTGCTGCCACATGCCTTGGATGCCACCAGACAGTTTCCAACCGTCAAACTCATGGGTCAGGTAGCGCAGGTCGTAGGTCAGGGTGTGCAGTTTGAAGTAGAGGGCGGGTTCCTCGGCTTCGTGGTTATGCTCTTCTGCCTCGTGCTCATGCTCTTCAGCTTCGTGCTCATGGTGATGGTGATGCTCCTCGAACTCCTTGCGCTGGTTCTGCTGGTAGCCGATAATCATCTTCAACCAACCGTGTGGCAGGTTCAGCGAGTTGTCCCACACCAGTTTATAGTGGTTGATTTTCTGATAGGGGAGCCACTTGCCATAGCTGTGTCCGCTCCAACCGTCTTCATGGGCCAGTTCTCCAGTCAGTTCATCGCGCTCTCCCTCGATGATGCCGGGTGTCTGTCCGTAGGCAGAGAGTATGAGATGGGTGTGCCCCCACCGTTTGTTCAGTCCCAGCATCAGGCGTCCTGCTATTTCCCTGAATTGTGAGCCAGGCACATAACCGTCGTATTTGTTCTTGTAGGCGTGGGCCATCTTTTGTGAGAAGCGTCCGTCCCACACAAATCCCTGCTGGTTGCCGGCAAAGTTGAGCGAGTAGTCGAAGAGCCCGTTGTTGGTCTGATACTCCGTTGATGCCTGTGCCTTCATCTCGCCTTCAGCCAGGATGGGGGGCGCATGCAGGATCAGTACGCCTGCCATGGCATCAGAGCCATACATCAGTGAGGCAGGGCCTTTGAGGATTTCCACGGAGTTAATGCCAGCGCCGTCAATCTCGATGCCGTGCTCGCCGCCCCATTGCTGGCCTTCCTGTCGGATGCCATCGTTCATCACGACGACGCGGTTGTAGCCCAGTCCTCGGATGATAGGCTTGGAAATGCCTCCGCCAGTAGTGATTTGTGATACGCCTGGCTGACGGGCGATAGCATCTATGATATTAGTGGAGGTCGTCTGCCGCAGCTCCTTGCTGTTGACGATGGAAATGGGGGCAGTGGAGTTCTTCAGTTTGGTGCTGCCAGTGACGCCTGTCACCAGCAGTTCGTTGAGTTTCAGGTGACGATAGAACACGTCGGAGGAGTCCGACGGGTGATCATGGTTGTAGTGTTTGTGTTGTCCGTCAGCATCCTGCTGATGGTGGTTGTCTTGTGCTGTCGCTGTCAGACATATCATCGATACGAATATCGACAACAGAAGCCACGCCGTTGCTATCCTTTTCCTCTGTATTCTCATTTTCGGTTGCAAAGTTACGAAATTTCTGTAAATAGCGTTGCTAATTCGAAGAAAAGTTGTATCTTTGCAGAAAATTCTTGTGGTCAGCATGTTATGAGGCAGTTGTTTTTCGAATTGATGCAGGTTTCCATAGGACAGTTGGACTGTCTGAGTCGCGGTCCCTCTCCCGAAGAGTGGCACGAGTTGTATGAGTTGACACAGCGTGAGGCCGTGGCAGGTATCTGCTATCATGGTGCTGTGGCTTTGTTTGAGTTCGGACTGCGTGCTCCTCAGGACCTGATTATCGACTGGATGTCGGAGTCAGAGGAAATCAGGGAGCACAATGAGAATGCTGGCAGCCGGTTGGCTGATTTCCAGCAGCATCTGTTGAAAGATAGGATACGTTCATCCGTTTTCTCCGGTGAGGGACTTCGTTCCTGTTACGGTGATGAGTTGTTCTACTTGCGTGAGTCTACCAGCATCGATGTCTATTTCACGGGTTACAAGAACGTGGCAGAACTTGGTAAACCGTCTGGACTCGATGTCAACCTGATGGATGCCATTACCGTGGGAAAGCATTCTTGGCGGAGCCGTCGACTGGAAAAGTGGGCTCTGGAGAATGACGAGATGCTCTTCACCAAGGATGACCGTCTGACCGTTCCTGCCACCACGATGCGTGCCGTGCTTTATATGGCCTACCTCTACAACCGTCTCATCAGTCGTAACCTCTCGATGCGCGACCTGATGGACTACTTTTTCATCCTCCGTTCGTTGGGAGGTCAGTTTGAACCCTTTGACAATGCGAAGCAGAGCATCGGCGATGTGTTCCGGCTGCTCCGTCTCTCACGTTTTGCAGGGGGTGTCATGTGGCTGATGCAGGAAGTGTTTGCACTGCAGCGTGAGTGCTTGCCAGTAGAACCACTTGAGGAGGAGGGACGATTCCTGATGGCAGACGTGCTGCTCGACTATAGCTATCTCTCGCATTGGGGACACCTGCTGACACATTATTCTTGGTATGATCTGATAAAATCTTGAACGTATGGCTTTGAATGAAAACAAAAACCTCAAATTGTATTACAACATTGGCGAGGTCGCCAAGATGTTCGGTGTGAACGAGAGTACCCTCCGCTATTGGGAGCAGGAGTTTCCTCAAATCAAGCCCAAGACCAGCGGTCCGTCCAAGATCCGTCAGTATCAGGAGAAGGATATCGAGCAGATCCGTGTCATCCACAATCTGGTGAAGGTGCGGGGATTCAAGTTGGCTGCTGCCAAGAAGATACTCACTCAGAATCGTAAGGGTGCTGACAAGAAGGCGGATGTACTGGAGACGCTGATAGGCATACGCTCAGAATTGCAGGTGCTCAAGAAACAGCTCGACGGCTTGCAGTAATTGAGACCCCCTCTATCTCCCCCTGTAGGGGGAGGATAATAGTATCTCCCCCTGTAGGGGGGAGGATAAAAGTATCTTATATTTCAGGGCACCCAGGTGGAACCTTATATTTCAGGGCACCCAGGTGGAACCCATGGTGAATACGGCTTCGGGGGTAATCTTTGCAGCCTCCTTCTTCGTGAGCTGACGGCTCCATCCGACGCGCTCCTTGGTGTTCGCTCCCTCTCCACGATTATTATACTCCAGGTAACGGGCAGTCTGCTCTCGTTGCTTCTCCCAGTGATGCCAGCCTTCCGGACGGATGTGGCGCCCCAGGTCACAATTCATGAAGAGCGTGTAGCCGTAGTCTCGCCAGGGACGACCCAGATAGACCTTGTCTACTCCTTCGGCAGCAATCAGACGGCAGTTGTTGAACACGTAGCCGTAAGGCTGGTCTTTCGGTGTTGAGGCTGCCGTGACGTAACTGTTGACGAGGCTCTCGATGGTGCAGTCCTCAAACCAGGCTGTCGAAGGACCGAAGATGAAGTCGGTAGTGCCACAGATATAGCATCCGTTGAAATAGACCCGTGTGCCCGGCACGCCGGTATAGATCGTGTCCTGATGTCCGAGAATGCGGCAGTTGATGACCCTGATGCGGTCACCCTCCGTATGCAGGGAGACGGCCTGGCCCTTACGGGCAGAATTGTTCTCGATGGTGAGGTTCTTCAGTGTGATGTCGTTGCCCTCCACCTTGAGGGTGTAGGTCCGGAAGGTTCCCATGGGTTGTTCCCGTGGGGCTGCAGTGCCGAGGATCACCTTCACGTTGGCATGGTCGTCGTAGGTGATGATGGTCTCTTCCTTGCTCTCACCGCAGAGCTCGATGGTCTGCAGCCAGGAGGGGATAATCAGTTTCTCCTTATACGTACCTTTTTTAATATATATAACCTTGTGGTAGTCCATGAAGGCGCGGCATACCTCGATGGCTTCGTCGATGGTACGGAACTCGCCCGATCCGTCACGGGCTACGACGATAGTGTCGGGATTGTCGTACTTGCCTGCAGCCAGGGCTGTCTGCATGCTGAAGATGGCGATGATGGCCAGAATTAGTTTCCTCATATTCGTTTGCTTTTTCAGGTTGGTCTCTACATGATTTCCGATATCTCCTTCAGGTCAGGCACTTTCTTCAGGTTGCTTATGATCTTCTTGACATCCTCACGGTCGTGGACCCTGAATTCGATGCTGCCGTCGAAGATGCCTTCTTCGCAGGTGATGCTGATGGTGTGGATGTTGACATTCATCTGAGAGGAGACTATCTGGGTGATCTCGTTCAGGAGTCCCACACGGTCTATGCCGCCCAGACGGATGGTAGCGTCGAAATAGAGTCTCTTGTGCATGTCCCACTTGATGTCGAGGATGCGGTTGCCGAAACTGGTCTTGAGCTTGGCAGCTACCGGACAGTTACGCTTGTGGATCTCTATCTGCTTCTTGTTGTTGATGTAGCCGAGGGCGTCGTCGCCAGGGATAGGATGGCAGCAGCCCAAGAACTTATATTGGGTGATGGTCTCTTCAGAAACGTAGATGGGCTTTTTACGGTTGAACTTCTCTGGCACGATGAACAGTTCCTCCTTGTGCTGTTCCTCTTTCTTCTTCTTGCCTACGAATGGCATGTATTTGCGCCATCCGCTCTTTCCCTCGTCTTTCTTGCCAGTCAGTTCGTCGATATCCTTGTCGCCCAGGACGATGGCCTTCTCTCCAACGGCGATGAAGAAGTCGTTACGCTTTTCGTAGCCGTGCAGTTCTGCCAGTTTGTCGGCATTGGCAGGCGTGTTCTCTATCTCGTGTTTCTTCAGGAACTCTGTCAGCATGTCTTCACCCTCTTTCTGTACCTCACGATTGTCTCGCCTCAGGATGGCCTGTATCTTGGCCTTGGCCTTGGCGGTAGAGACAAAGTTGATCCATGCCGGACTGACATGCTGTGACTTGGAAGTGAGAATCTCCACCTGGTCGCCGCTGTTCAGCTTATGACTCAGTGGTACCAGTTTGTGGTTCACTTTGGCTCCGATACAGTGACTGCCGAGGAAGGTGTGGATGGAGAAGGCAAAGTCGAGCGCCGTACAGCCTGCGGGCATCGTCTTGATTTCACCCTTTGGCGTGAACACGAAGATCTCGCTGGCAAAGAGGTTCAGCTTGATGGTGTCGAGGAAGTCCATGGCGTCGGGCTGCGGGTCGTCGAGGATTTCCTTGATAGTACGGAGCCAGTCGTTCAGTTCGGCCTCGTCCTCTGTGTATTCCTCATCCTCCTCGATACCGTCCTTGTACTTCCAGTGGGCTGCGAATCCCTGTTCTGCCACCTCGTCCATACGGTCGGAGCGTATCTGCACTTCTATCCATTGTCCGGTCTTCGACATCAGGGTGACATGCAGGGCCTGGTAGCCGTTGGCCTTGGGATGACTCAGCCAGTCGCGCAGACGGTCTGGGTGTGACTTGTATATCTTGGAGATGGCAACGTAGATATTGAAACATTCGTTGACTTCTTCTTCGCGCAATCTGGGAGTGAAGATGATGCGTACGGCCAGGATGTCGTAGATCTCGTCGAACGTCACGTGCTTGTTCTGCATCTTGTTCCAGATGGAGTAGGGGGTCTTTACCCGTTGCTTGATCTCATACTGGATGCCCATCGCATCGAGGGCCGTACGGATGGGAGCGGTGAACTGTGCGAACAGTGTCTCACGCGACTTCTGAGTGTTCTCCAGTTTCTTGGAGATGGAGGCGTATTCGTCAGGGTGCTCGAACTTGAAGCTCAGGTTTTCCAGTTCAGACTTTACCTTATAGAGGCCCAGGCGGTTGGCCAGTGGTGCGTAGATATAGAGGGTCTCGCCTGCTATCTTGTATTGCTTGTTGGCTGGCTGCGAGTCCAGGGTCCGCATGTTGTGCAGACGGTCGCAGATCTTGATGAGGATGACTCGTATGTCGTCGCTCATGGTGAGCAGCAGCTTCTTGAAGTTTTCTGCCTGTGCCGAAGCCTGCTCTCCGAAGATGCCGCCACTGATCTTCGTCAGTCCGTCAACAATCTGTGCTATCTTGGGCCCGAAGATGTTCTCGATGTCCTCTACGGTGTAGTCTGTGTCTTCCACCACATCGTGGAGCAGTGCCGAACAGATGCTGGTAGAGCCGAGTCCGATCTCTCCGCAGGCTATCTGAGCCACGGCGATGGGGTGCATGATATAGGGCTCGCCGGAAAGTCGGCGCACACCCTTGTGAGCCTGACGGGCAAAGTTGAATGCCTTTGTGATCAGGTCCACCTTCTTGCGGTGGCGTGATGCCAGGTAACTGTTGAGTAGTTGTTGGAAGGCGTCGTTGATAAGTTTGTCGTCGCGCTCTTCCTGAGTCATCATTTCTTCATCCATAGTGCTTCTTATCTTCTGCGTTTCCTGTTCGAACGGCGTCCCGATCTAGATCTGCGCTTTGATGCCGACTTCCGCTTGACTGCTGAGCCGCGCCCTCTCTTGGCTGAGGCCCTGCCCCGCTTGGCCGAACTGCCCCTGCGGGCCACACGCTTGTTGCGTGAATATCTGGCATTCCGTCGGCTTACCTTTGCCTTCTTGCGCGTATAGGTGGGAACGTCATCGTTGATGCTGACCTCGACACGCTTGTTCAGCAGTTCATCGACACGGTAATTGTAGATGCTGTCCTGATAGTCGATGAACCGGCCGGTGTCTGCCAGAGGCAGGCGTATGGCCGACGGCTTTGTCTGACCAGGCACCACGTCGCGCCGATATTCCGGGTTGAGCGAGCGCAGCAGGTCGGTGTCGAGTCCCAGTACTGCTGCTATCTGCTCCAGGTGGACGTTGCGGTTCACCACGACGGTGTCTGTCTGTGCTGGCAGACGGGTGGTCATCGGACAGATATTGTGGTCGCAGTAGTAGGTCATGATATAGTTGGCAGCGATGAAGGCCGGCACATAGCCTCGTGTTTCTGCTGGCAGATAGGGGTAGATGTTCCAGTAGTCCTTCACGTTGGTCTGCACGGAGTCTTTCTGGGCTGCCTGGGCTCGGTGGATGGCCTTGTTGATATTCTCGGGGCCGCAGTTATAGGCAGCTATCACCAGATTCCAGTCGCCGAACACCTTGTAGAGGTCTTTCAGGTAGCGGGCGGCTGCATACGACGACTTGACGGGGTCGCGGCGCTCGTCTACCAGCGAGTTGACTTCCAGACCGTACTGTTTGCCGGTTCCGATCATGAATTGCCACAGTCCCGTTGCACCGGCATGCGACACGGCTTTCGGGTTGAGGGCTGACTCGATGATGGGCAGGTATTTCAGTTCCAGCGGCAGCTGGTAGGCTTCGAGGGCTTCCTCGAAGATGGGGAGGTAGAAGTTGCAAGCTCCCAGCATGTAACTGACCGAATAGCGCAGTCGGCCGCTGTAACGATCGATGAACTTCTGCACCACGTCGTTATAGGCCAGTTCCATCACCGACGGTATCATGCTCAG
>ODAI012639403.1_pt1 | contig 10874 bp, 6 predicted proteins | sample 1539321 | NCBI WGS metagenome assembly ODAI01 (sample SAMN02144231, study PRJEB22623) | gut metagenome | biome: sheep rumen | host: Ovis aries | place: New Zealand | reverse complement strand
CTTCATCCGCCGCGCCCTGGCCAAGGCGGGCATGGGACAGATCCCCGAGGTCTCCGTCAACATGTCCGGCCTCGAGGAGAACCCCGGCTTCAAGCTGGACCTCAGGCTGATCACCCGGGCCGCTTACGCCATCGTCTTCGGCGATGTCATGATGCGCTGCGTCTACCGCATGCGGCCCTATGAGCTCAAAAAGGGCATGGTCGAGGCCAAGCACCAGAAGTGGGTGCAGATCTGCACAGACTTCCTGACCAGGACCAGCGGCCTCAACCTCCCCAAGGTCCAGAGACTGGCCATCCGGATGATCAGGGACTTCGACTCCATCCCCATCCGGGAGGAGCGCCGCCCCCGCGTCGGTATCGTGGGCGAGATCCTGGTCAAATACGCGCCGGCCGCCAACAACTACCTGGTCGACCTGCTGGAGCAGGAGGGGGCCGAGGCCACCGTCCCGGACCTCATGGGCTTCATGCTCTACTGCTTCTACAACCAGGTCTACAAGGCGGAGCACCTGGGCACCAGCAAAAAGACCGCCCGCAAGTCCACCCTGGGCATCCGGGCCATCGAGGCCGCCCTCAGCCCCATTTACAGGGCCTATGAAAAGAGCGTCCACTTCGAGGCGCCCGCCAGCATCTACAAGCTGGTCGAATACGCCGAGCCCATCGTTTCCATCGGAAATGAGACCGGCGAGGGCTGGTTCCTCACGGGCGAGATGGTCGAGCTGATCAATGACGGCGTCGAGAACATCGTCTGCATCCAGCCCTTCGGCTGCCTGCCCAACCACGTGGTCGGCAAGGGCGTGATCAAGGCCATCCGCAGGGAGTATCCCCTGGCCAACATCGCCGCCATCGACTATGATCCCGGCGCCAGTGAGGTCAACCAGCTCAACCGGATCAAGCTGATGCTGGCCACCGCCCAGAAGAATCTGGAGAAAAAGAGAAGGGGTGAGATCCCCGGCGCCGCGAAGGCGGACGAAGACAGCCGGGCAGCAGCGGCGGGCACGGCCCCTGCCGCGGACACTGTCACGGACAGGACAGCCATGGAGCTGGCCCCCGAGATCGACAGCGACAACGCCTCCATCGGCTGTGTCCCTTCCGTCGAAGAAGACAAAAACCGCAGGGCCTCCTCCCGCGGCAAGCGGCGCGGCATCTTTGCCATCTTCAGGAGAAAATAAAACAGCTTTCCTTCTGTGCGCAAATCCCAGGACTGAAGCCAGGGGTATTGCGCGATGAAGAATAAAAAAAACCGGGGATCCCCGGTCCGGTACAGACGGGAGCAGCCGCGCGCTGCTTCCGTTTTTTATTCGCTTTTTACCCTTTTTCCTATCCGGAAGGGACCGGCTTTGCCGGATCCGGATCTGCGGCTAAAGCCCGGACAGAAAAAACCGGGCGGGAGAGGTCTGTCTTGCATCCGGCAGACACAAAAAAGGAAGAGTATTCATCTGCCGTCTTTTCCAACGGTCTTACTTCGACGAATACTCTTCCTCAGAAAACACCATCCAATGGACTATCCTCCTTTTTGTCTGGCTCTCCGCTCTCTTTCCTCTTCTACTTTGTACTGATTGTACTGTGATGTCCGCTCAGATCCTGGCTGCACATATTGTGCTTTCTCCGGATCCTGAACCATGGCCGCTGACGCTTTCCTTTCGAAACTTACCTCCCAGCCTCTTCCTCTACTATCTGATCGGTATGATGATCCGAAAATGGACTGTTCCATCCAGATTCCCATCCTTTACCTTTCCGGTTTCCGATTCCGATTATGTCGGGTTTTTATTCGTCAGGAGCATTCAACAAGCTGTATTCAGATCCTTCAAAAGATCCGATGCTGTGATTCATCACTTCTCATTGTGTACTCAATTGCGGATAATATTCAATTGTAACTGTTATGAAGTGTGGTTTAATTGTTTCCGGTGGCGTGTACCTTCCTTTCCTCTCCAGAAAACAGCTGCTGGTATATCTGTCCGGACCGCCGGTTAAATAATGGGAGCAGTCTGCAGTTTGATCTGCAGACCGGTCATCCTGCAAAGCTGCTCTTTGAAGCAGCTTCCCTGTGAACCTCCCTTTGAGGAGATCCACTTAACCGATTTAGTCTCGGCTGACATCCGCGATGCTGATTCGGAAGAATGATCGGTGATCTTCTCGTCACCTTTTCTTGAAGTACTTTATGAGTATATTATAGGTTTGCTTCCTCTATTTGTCAATCATTTTGTTTCTAAAATATTAAATTGTTGTTTTATTCAGATAATTACAGCAAATTTAGATACAGTTTATAAGCTAATCTTATGAGCTCTGCCTGTACCGGCTTGTCCCCTTCTATTTATGGTGCAGGCCGGTCCGGGCCCCGGAGATCCGGCTTTGTCCGGCCGAAAAGGGAAGCCAGCAGGCCGGTCCGGGCCCCCCGGAGATCCGGCTTTGTCCGGCCGAAAAAGGAAGTCAGCAGACCGGCCGGCTCCGCAAGAAAGGTGCAGGGAGGCCGGCTCCGTTGCAGAGAACATCCGCAAAAAAGGCCCCCGTGTCTTTGACACGGGAGCCCTTTCAGGTCTGATTCTTTAATTTAGTCCTTATGTTTAATCCCTTAGTTCAGGGGATATTTTGCAGTGATCTTCGCGATGACTTCCCTGGCGGGCTCGATCCCTGCCTCCTTCTTCTTGATGACGAGGGAGATGGCCTCGGCGACCTGGTCCATGTCCTCCTCGACAAGACCGCGGGTCGTGGCTGCAGGTGTGCCCAGGCGGATGCCGCTGGTCACAAAGGGAGAGCGCTGCTCATTGGGGATGGTGTTCTTGTTGGCCGTGATGTGGGCCTCGTCGAGCCACTTCTCGACCTCCTTGCCGGTCAGGTCTTCCTTGGTGAGGTCGACCAGCATGAGGTGGTTGTCGGTGCCGCCGGAAACGATATCGACATCTCTCTTCTTCAGGCCTTCGCAGAGGGCCTTCGCGTTGTTGATGACCTGCTGCTGGTAGGCCTTGAAGGAGGGCTGGAGAGCCTCCTCAAAGCAGACTGCCTTACCGGCGATCACATGCTCGAGAGGGCCGCCCTGGGTGCCGGGGAAGACAGCCTTGTTGAAGTTATACTTCTTGGCGGTCTCTTCCATAGCGAGGATCATGCCGCCTCTGGGGCCGCGCAGGGTCTTGTGGGTCGTCGTCGTGACGACATCCGCATAGGGGAAGGGGCTGGGATGAAGGCCGGCCGCGATCAGTCCGGCGATGTGGGCGATGTCCGCCATGAGGACGGCTCCGCAGGCATCCGCCGCTTCGCGGAATTTTTTGAAATCAATGGTGCGGGCATAGGCCGAGGCACCGGCGATGATCATTTTGGGCTTTGCCTCGATGGCGATCCTCTTGAGCTCGTCATAATCGATGAAGCCGTTTTCGTCTACTCCATAGGGGACGATATTGTAATAGGTGCCGGAGATATTGGCGGGGCTGCCGTGGGTGAGGTGGCCGCCCTGGTTGAGATTCATTCCCATGAGGGTATCGCCGGGCTGCAGAATGGCAAACTCGACAGCCAGGTTGGCGGAGGCGCCGGAATGAGGCTGGACATTGGCATAGGTGCAGCCGAAGAGCTTCTTGGCGCGCTCGATCGCGATGGTCTCCACGATATCGACCACCTGGCATCCACCATAGTAGCGCTTACCCGAGTAGCCTTCCGCGTACTTGTTGGTCAGAGGGCTTCCCATAGCGGCCATAACAGCCTTGCTGGTCCAGTTCTCGGACGCGATCAGCTCGATGTGGTCGTTCTGTCGCTTCACTTCCTGTTCGATGGCCGCGGCGATTTCCGGATCGACTTTTCTTACTTCTTCAATCGAATACATTCATTTCCTCCTGATGCATTTAAACTCAACCGCATGAATGCCATGCACTGTCGTTTTCAGCCTGTTTCTGTTAAATCAGTTTCATTAAAAAAAGTGATTTTTCGTCACAATTTTGAAGTATAGCAAGAACATTCTCTTTTCGCAAGTATGAATTCCCACAAACAGGAGCCAAATTTCTGGTAAATCCGGCAGGAATTTTTATGAAGAATGTGTAAAGTCTCTTGCCATTTCAGGTTTTAGGCGTTACCATGCTAGGAATAAGATATTTTCGGTTACTGTCAATTCTCTGAAGAGACTGTGAATACTGATTATTTTTTGAGGTATATTCAGGACAATATGATGAACAGAAAGCATACTTTTAAGCGTGCCCTCCCGGACGGGTCCGGGGCGGGCGTCAGCAGCCGGGCGAGGAAGGACTGGGTCAGGAGGAGGTCTCCCCGCAGGCCGGTCTTCAGCGACAGGTCTTTCGTGGCTGAGAAATGCAGAACAGTGGCCCCCATGCTGTGCTATATGGTCTTCTATCTGCTCTCGTTCATGCTGATCGAGCACTGGAACCGCCTGCACTACACGGTGATCCACACAGCCGTCGATGACCTGATTCCCTTTGTTCCGGCTTTTGTCATCCCCTATTTTCTCTGGTTCCCCTACGTCACCTGTGCCATGCTCTTCCTCCTGATCGTCAATGAGGCCGCCTATCACAGGCTGGCCACGGTCCTGGTCATAGGGATGACCATTTTCATCGGGGTCTCGATCATCTTTCCCAACATCCATCTGATGCGGCCGGAAACCATGCCCGACAACGGGATCTTCTCCAGGGCGGTCTCCCTCCTTTATCTGGTGGATACACCGACGAATCTGACTCCCAGCATCCATGTCTTCAACAGCCTTGCGGTCGTCGGGGCCTTCTGGACCTGGAACTGGAAGAGGGATGACGGGCGGACCTTCTCCACCGGGTTCAGGATCTTCTGGCAGGCCGCCATCACCTTCCTCGGCCTTATGATCACGCTCTCGACCATGCTGATCAAGCAGCACTCCTTCTCGGATGTCGTGATCGCGGTCCTCCTCTTCGTGGTGACCTACGCTCTGGTCTACCGGCTGGACTTCACCTTTGACGGCCTGCGCCGGGGAGGCAGGGTCCTCCATCCTCTGAGGATCCGGTAAAGGATTCCTCCCGGGATCCGATAGCCGGACAGCTCTAAGGATCCGATGGCCGGACACAGAATGATTCATACACAGAAAAGCCATTACGTGAAAAAAGTAAAAAAACATCAGGCGCCTGCGGATGATCCGCAGGCGCCTGTTTTATAATGCTCTTTTTCTATGAAGTCAATGAAGATCGTCCCGGCGAGGCTCATTTTCATGACGAAAACGAGCCTCGCCGGTCTTCCTTATGTTCCGTTCATTCCGACGGTCATTCCGCCGGTCTTTCGTTCAGGATCATTTCCATCCTGGCCGCGTTCTTTCTGACGCTGTACATATCGGGCTCCGTGACGGATGCCATGCCGCCGGAGAAGGTATAGGACATGGAGCTGGGGCCGCTCGCGGCAGCCTGCCGCAGGATCAGCCAGTCCGTTCCCTCGGACAGCTGCTGGTTGATCAGCTCGGCGATCTTGGACTCGGGCATGTCGGTCTGGAAGGAGCCCTGCATGGACTCCAGCAGGGCGCTGGCATTGACGATGAGGGCGGGGGACATGACCTTTTCGATGATGGCCTTGAGGACGGCCTCCTGGTCCTTTCCGCGCTGGTTGTCTCCGTCGGGGAAGCTGTATCTCTCGCGGCAGAAGGCCAGGGCCTGGCGGCCGTTCAGGTGGTTCATCCCCTTGTCGATATGGACCTCGGGATCCGTATAGCAGTCGAATTCATAGTCGGACCAGACATCCACGCCGTCGATCGCGTCGACGATGTCGATCAGGGTCGTGAAGTTCACGCGCACATAGTTGGAGATATTGATGCCGTAGAGCTGCTCCAGGGTCCGGATGGAGGCATCCTCCCCGTAGATGCCTGCGTGGGTGAGCTTGTCGCGCTGTCCGTTGGTGATCCCGGGGATCTCCACATAGAAGTCTCTGGGCGTGGAGGTCATCAGGATCTTTTTGGTCTTGGGATTGATGGTGACGATGATATTGACGTCACTGCGGCTGGCCTGGCTGATATCCCCCTTGACATCGATCCCGCTGATCAGGAGATGGAAGGGCTCCCCCGGCTCAACGGCCTCGTAGGCCATCTCCGTCCGGATCTCGTGGGTATCGATCACGCGGGTGCTCTTGGAGAAGGAATCCAGGACCTCTTCCAGCACGGGGGCATAGGCGTCGCGGTAGACGGCCACATCCACGTCCTTGTCGACCAGGGCCTTGACCACCTCGGAGGCCGTGCTGTAGCTCTTAAACTCCACTTCCTTTCCGGTCTTCCTCCGGATGCTCTCGACAAGTGTGTTCTTTTCGTCCTCCGACAGGTCATCCACGATCCCGAAGGAGTATTCGGTCACATCCGTAAGCTCCTGGGCAGGGTCGTCGCTGCGCACGACGATATCCAGAAGGTCTGTCTTGTAAGAGCTCTCGGAGGTCCTGAGCAGGTTCATGGTCCGGTAGAGATAGCTGGCCCCGACCAGCTGGACGGAGATCGCCAGTATACTCAGGACCATGGCGGCCGTCCTGGTCTTCCTGTTCCGGATGTTGACCAGAAGGACCGAGATCAGGACCAGGACCGCCAGAACGGCAAAGGCGGTCATGATATATTTCCAGGGGATCATCCCCGTGCCGTTCAGGAGGTAGACAAAGACAGCGGCGGTAATGGCCTGGATCAGAGAGAGTACGGCCCCGACCGCATGCAGGTTCTTTGACATGAGCCCGGACTTTTTTCTCCTTTTCTTTTTCTTTTTATGTTCCTGTGAGTGTTTCATTTCAGTATTTTCGTTAGAAGCCATATCCATCCTTCATCCCGTTTCCACGGAAATGCCCCGCATTCCATATGTAAATAAACGTATCCAGCTTTCCTTCATCCCTTATTTTTTGACACCGGAGGGGACAGAGCATACCAGAAAGGTATTGTCCTCGCGGATGACCATGCCTGTCAGCCGGTTTCCATAGACGCAGCCGGTATCCAGGGCGATCATGCCCGTCTCGGGAAGCCGGGTCCAGACATCCTCCTGGATCTTTCCATAGAGCTGACCGGAAAAATACAGGGGCATCCGGTAGGGCGTATGCCCGGTCATGACAAGTTTCCCCGTATAATCCGTGTCCCGTCCCCAGATCAGGGTGTCCCTGTCATTTTTTTCGGGGTCCGGATCCCGGAGGCTGGCATGGACGCAGCTGTAGCTGTCCGCCACGTAATAATAGGGCATTTTTTCATACCATGCAAGGTATTCCTGATATTTGTGCTTGTGGTGCAGAAATGCGTACACCGTCTTTTCGCCGCTGTTGTAGTACCACAGGTCCCTGGACCGGCCTCCCTCCGCGGCGGCATCCAGCATCATCTGCTCGTGGTTGCCCCGGATCAGGACACAGCGGTCCCCCATTCTCTCCTTGAGACCGTACAGGTATTCAAATGTCTCATAGATCTTCGGACCCCGGTCAATGGTATCCCCCAGGTTGATCAGGGTGTCATTTTCCTCGTCAAAAGACATCCTGCCCAGGAGCTCCATGCATTCATCAAAGCATCCGTGCAGGTCCGTGATGATCAGTGTCCTCTTCATCCTGCTCACCTCCTGATCCGGAGCTGTCGTCAGGGCCGGCCGCGGGATCATCCTCTTCCCAGAAGCAGAAAAGTCCCTCCGCTTCCACCTGGGCATCATTCAGAACCTGCCGCAGGCTGCCGAAATAGGAAGGCATCCGGTCGATCAGGTGCTTCCATCCGGTAAAGCGGATGCAGACAGGGTCCGCCATGTCCGTCAGTGCGTCATACAGGGCATCCAGATTGCTCCCGTACCAGGGGGGCAGAGGCAGGGTCTTCTTCAGGCACTCATGCAGGGAATCCCTGTCTGTCACCCCGGACAGATCCACAATATATTCTTCCATAATCACCTCTGTCATTATTCTGTTCACTGCCGCGGTATATTCCTTCCGGGAAATACCCTGCAGTCCTGCCTATTCACTGCCGTAGAGCAGGGTAAAGGTCTCATAGTGGTCGCTGGTGTAATAGATCCTTCCGTCATCGGAATAGATCAGCCGCTCCGCGCCCCGTTTTTTCTTTCCCAGCGTGTTGATATCACATTCGCGGTATCTGCCCTCCGGCAGGACCTTTTCATAGTTGCCGAAGCGGTCCCCGCCTATACACATGCCGGGCGCGTATTTCTCCAGCGAGCCGCCGGACCAGCCCTTGTTCCTGGCTTCCTTTTTGGTCATGAAATTGCCCGGAAGCCTCCCGTAGGTGTGGATATAGAGGGCCACGTCCTCCGCGGTCGTATAGATCCCGTTCTCGTCGATCTGACCGCCGCTGCCGCTGTACTGCTCCTCATAGGACTTTTCCTCAGAGGAGCCCTCCTCCTGGCCGGACGAGTCATCCTCCTGGTAGCCGGAGCCGTCGGAATCTCCTTCCTCTGCAGTGTATTCCTCTCCGTCTCCGCCTTCCTGGTCCCCGCCGCTGGTCTCCGCGGCCTCTTCATATTCATTCCAGGAGTCCTCCCCGGCGTCTCCGGCTTCTGAGTAGGTGTCCTCTCCGGAGCCCTCCTGGTCCTCACTGTAGGAGTCTTCTCCCTCCCCGCTGTCATAGCCGGAACCGGTGTCCTCGCCGCCGCTGTCCCCCTCTTCTTCAGAGGCGGAGTTTTCCTCTTCCGTGTCCTGCGGCGTCTCCTCCGCGTCAGCGCTGACCTCTGCCTCCTGCGCGGTCTCCTGCGGGCTTTGTGTTTTTCCTTTCCCGCAGCCTGTGACAGCTGCCAGAGAGATGCACAGGAGGGGGATCAGGATGAATTTCAACCATTTATTCATAATTACCTCACATGTCGAGATGTCTTGTGCGAAGACCCCGGGGAGTATCGCGAAGGCGGTTTCTCCAGAGGGATCAACGGAGTTTGCAGGGATTCATGCAGACTGCACTGATCTCATTGTTTGCGGATCCGGCCGTGGGCCTGCAGGACCGGGGTCAGGGTCCGGATCACGGTCCGGATATCGACCGGCTTGGCGATAAAGGCGTCCATGCCGGCCTCCAGGCACCTGCGCATATCTTCTTCAAATACATTGGCCGTCATGGCCACGATGGGGATCCCGGCATGGCGGGGATCCTGCATGCCGCGGATCCTGGCCGTCGCCTCGTATCCGTCCATGACCGGCATCTGGACATCCATCAGGACAGCGTCGTAGTAATCGCTGTCTGAGAGGCCGACCATGCGGACAGCCTCCTGGCCGTTGGCCGCGCACTCCGTCTCAAAACCGGCCTCCTGCAGGATCTCGCAGGCGATCTCCATATTGAGTTCATTGTCCTCCACGACCAGGATCCTCTTGCCGTGGGGATCCAGCTCGACAAAGAGTTCTCTGGAGGAGAAGTCCCTGTCCGCCCTCTGCCCCCGGAGATTATCCCCTGCAGGGCCGGCGGAACCGGTTTCCCCGTCCGCCGCGGATGCGTCCGGCGCGGCCGGGATCTCTTTTTTCTCCTGCCGGCGCAGGAAGAGGTGGATCGTCACCTCCGTCCCCCTGCCCTTTTCCGTCTGAAGATCGATGGTCCCTCCCATGGTCTCCACGATTCCCTTGCAGATGGCCATGCCCAGGCCATTGCCGGACTCCCGGCTCAGCGTGCTGTTGTATTCCCGCTCAAAGGGTTCAAATACCCGGCTGGCAAATTCGGGACTCATGCCGATCCCGTTGTCCCGGACGGTGATCACAAGGCCCGCATAGCCTTCGGGAGCAGGGCCCTCCTCCCTGACCTCCAGGCGGATGGTCCCGCCCTCTCCGGTAAACTTCACGGCGTTGTTGACCAGGTTTAAGAGAAGCTGGCGCATGACCAGCGTGTCGAAGCGGTAATCCATATGGATGTCCGGATCCATGAAGACAGTAAAGCTCTGCCTCTTTTCCCGGATCAGGGGCATCATGGCGTCCTCCACATAGGACAGGGTGAGGCCCAGGTCCGCATCCTCCTCGTGGAGCTCCATGCGGCCGCTCTCGATCCTGCTCATGTCCAGGACATTGTTGATCAGCTTCAGCAGATGATCGCCGGAATCCAGGATCTTGTCAAGGCAGTCCCTGACCCGGTCCTTTTCATCCAGATGGCCCATGGCTATGTGGGTAAAGCCCAGGATCGCGTTCATGGGCGTCCGTATGTCGTGGGACATATTGGTCAGGAAAATACTCTTGGCCCTGTCCGCATTGGTCGCCCGCTCCAGGGCATTTTCCAGAAGGCTCCGCTGCTCCTCCTCGCTGCGCTTCTCTTCCGTCTTGTCCGCGAAGCCCAGGATGATCTCGGTGACAGGCTGGTCCACGGGGCCGATCCTGACGATCTTGGCCTGCTGGAAAGTCGTCTCCTCCCCTCTGATGGTCCGGAAGGTGAAGGTGAAGAGTTCCCTGCCCTCCAGCTGAGCCCGGATCTCATCGGCATCGAGGTTCTGAATAAATTTCTCCTGATCCTGGGCCATGACAACACTCCTGCCAAAGGCTTCCACCGCATCGTGATAAGAGGGCAGAAAGCATTTGGCATAGGTCAGCATGACCCGTTCATTCCACCGGTAGACCTCATAGGCATCCGTCTCCAGATTGATCAGAAAGACCGTGGTATAGTCCATGGAGAGAGCGGAGATCATCCGCTTTCTCCTCAGGCTCTCCTCCTCGATCTGCTTCTGGGCCGTAACGTCCCGCATGACGATGACACCGATCACATCGCCCGTGGCCTCATCCCTGGTCAGCAGAACGCTTTCCCGGAGATAGAGAGGGTTTCCCTCTATATCCAGGACCTTATAGGTGAGATCGTATTTGGTCCTGCCCTCTTCAAAGCGCTTGAGAAGAAGACCCGGCTCGATGTTCATATCAAAGAATTCTCTCTCAGCCGGCACGATCAGCCGCTCCCTCCAGTAGGCCAGGTGGTCCGTAAATCTTCCCGGTGTCGGGACCCCCGGAACCGTATAAAAGACATCCGGCCGGTCCGTCCTT
>ODAI011935309.1_pt1 | contig 10874 bp, 4 predicted proteins | sample 1539321 | NCBI WGS metagenome assembly ODAI01 (sample SAMN02144231, study PRJEB22623) | gut metagenome | biome: sheep rumen | host: Ovis aries | place: New Zealand | reverse complement strand
CAAGCGATTCACCCCTCAGGCGGTGGACTGTTTTGTTCATTGTGGCCGTAGCCATGATGATGGGATATGTCTTCTGGGACATCGTGTCGCCCCTTTCCACCACGCTCAAGGCCCCCTTCGAAGAGGGAGGTATGGGATGGACGGGGGCAGAGTATGGCTTCTATGCCGGTTCCTACAGCATCTTCAACATCTTCCTGCTGATGCTATTTCTCGGAGGCATCATCCTCGACCGATGCGGCATACGCTTCACCGGACTTCTGGCAACGGGGCTGATGCTTGGAGGAGCGGCCGTCAACTGGTGGGCGCTCACCTACGTCGTGCCTACGGCCTATGTCGACATGCCTGTCACACTCTTCGGCCTCATCCCCGAGCACCTGAAGACGCAGGTGCTCGTCTCTGCCATCGGCTTTGGACTCTTTGGCGTGGGATGCGACATCACCGGCATCACCGTCTCGAAGGTCGTCACCAAGTGGTTCACGGGACACGAGCTGGCCTCAGCTATGGGCATTCAGGTTGCGATGGCGCGCTTGGGAACAGCCTCAGCCATCAGCCTCAGTCCTGTCATCGCCCAGTCCTTCGGTCTTTCCGCCCCCCTGCTCGTGGGCACACTGATGCTCCTCATCGGCTTCCTCATGTTCCTTGCCTACACGTTCATGGACAAGGGACTGGACGAAGTTCAGACGCCCCAACACCAAGAAGCGTCCCAAGGAAAGAACTCGTCGGCACTCATGCGTTCCTACATTCCCAAACTCTTCAGGAACCCAGGGTTCTGGATCATCGTGCTCCTTTGCGTCTTGTTCTATTCCAGCCTGCGCCCCTTCCTGAAGTTCGCCACCGACGTGCTTGTCAACAAATACGGCCTTGACCCCGTCACCTCCGGCTGGATTGTCTCACTCCTGCCCTACGGCACCATTGTGCTCACTCCTCTTTTCGGAAGCATCTACGACCGAATCGGCCACGGAGCCCTCCTCATGCTCATCGGTTGTGCGCTGGTGCTGGGCTGCCACGTGGTGTTGGCCCTCCCCATCGTCAACGAAACATGGGTGGCCGTCGTGGTGATGATTCTCCTGGGCGTAGCCTTCTCGCTCGTGCCCAGCGCCATGTGGCCCAGCGTGCCCAAACTTGTGCCCATCGACATTCTGGGCACCTCCTACAGCATCATCTATTACGTCCAGAACATCGGCCTGATGCTTGTTCCTATGGTCATGGGCAACATCATCGACCACTACACATCACCCAATGGCCATGTCGACTTCACCATCCCCATGTCGCTCTTTGCCCTGCTGGCCCTCGCCGCCACCCTCGTGGCAGCCCTGCTCCTCTTCCTGGACAAGCGCCACCACTATGGCTTGGAGCAGGCAAACATCAAGGCAAGACCATAAACCCTCCACGCAAAAAGAAAACCGAGAGATATGAAATCAATGCGAATGTTGCTGGCACTCCTCATGCTTGCCATGCTGGCCAGTTGCGGAAACAAGAACGACAAGAAGCAGTTCAACACCTTCACCACCGACAGTCTCCCACGCCTCACCCTTGGTGACACCCTTCAGGGCGTGGCTGCTCCCTTCGCCGGCATCATCGACCATCAGCTCATCGTGGCTGGAGGATGCAATTTTCCCGACACTCCGGCTGCCGAGGGTGGCCAGAAGCATTTCTACTCTGACATCCTCGCTCTCTCAACAGCCGACCCGAAGAGTTGGAAAACCATAGGCCATCTGCCTCAACCCACGGCCTACGGCTCCAGCGTGAACACCCCAGAAGGCATCCTGCTCATTGGCGGAACGGCCGACGGCACCACCAGTTCCTCACGCGTCAGCCTGCTCACCCAGAGCAACGGTCAGGCCAGCCTTGCATCGCTCGACTCGCTCCCCATTCCTCTCGACCAGCATGCCGCCGCCTATGCCAATGGCAAGGTCTATGTGGCAGGCGGACAAACCAACGGGACTCTCAACAGCTCCGTCTTCGTCTTTGACCTTGACAAACGCCGATGGAGCACATTTGCCAACCTCGACGACGAAGATGCCTGGCACAAGGGACTTCAGCCCTGCATGGCACTTCAGAACGGCTCCGACGGAATGGAGCTGTTGCTCACCGGCGGCTTCGACCCTGAAACCAAGACCTGCAACCACACGGGCATCGCCTGGAACCTGAAAACCCTCTCCATGCGCCCCATCGAGCTACCTGCCGGCACGGCGCTCGTGGGGGCTTCCGTCCAGCCTTGCGGAGCCAACAACCTGCTTTTCTTCGGAGGCGTTGACAAGCAAATTTTCGAATCGGCCCTGCAAAGTCCTGAGCCTGACTATCTGACGCACCCCGCTGAGTGGTACCGGTTCCGCGACTCCCTGCTCGTCTTCAACACCATCACCAACACTTGGTCTGCCGTCTTTGCCCATCAGCGGCTGGCTCGGGCTGGTGCTGCCGTGCTCAGAGGCAATGATGCCCGCACCTTCTATATTATTAATGGAGAGCTGAAACCCGGACTTCGCTCAGCCGAGGTCACCAGTCTCAGCATTGGCTACACCGCCCATTTCGGTTCGCTCAACTATCTTGTCCTGTTCGTCTACCTGCTGGCCATGCTCCTTCTTGGCTACTACTTCATGCGGCGCGAGTCGGGAGCCGACGATTTCTTCAAGGGCGGCAACCGCATTCCCTGGTGGGCAGCCGGCATCAGCATCTTCGCAACAATGCTTTCGGCCATCACCTACATGTCGATTCCCGCCAAAGCCTACATGACCGACTGGACCTACTACCCCATGCAGATTTGCATTCTGCTGGTGTCGTTCCCCGTCATCATCTATTTCCTGCCCTTCTTCCGCCGTCTGAACGTTACGACCGCCTACGAATATCTTGAGCATCGGTTCTCCTACGCCATCCGTCTCATGGCCTCCATCCTGTTCATCGTCTTCATGGTGGCACGCATGGCCCTTGTGCTCTTCCTGCCCTCCCTGGCCATGACCGCCGTCACGGGCATCGACATCTACGTCTGCATCGTCGTGATGGCCGTCGTCACCATCATTTATTGCACGATGGGCGGCGTTGAAGCCGTCGTTTGGGGCGATGTCGTCCAAGGCATCATTCTCGTTGGTGGAGCATTTCTTGCCGCCGCCTACCTCATTTGCAACACGGGCAACGGGCCGGCCGACTTCCTTCAAATTGCTACCGACAACCAGAAGTTCCGCCTCTTCAATTGGTCCTTCGATTACCGCACGGCAACCTTCTGGGTGGTCATTCTCGGCGGATTGGCCAACAACCTCATCTCCTACACCAGCGACCAGACCGTCATTCAGCGCTATCTCACCACGAAGGACGAACGCTCGGCCGCGCGTGGCATTCTCACCAACGGCCTGATGTCGGTCGTCGTCACCATCGCGTTCTTCACCATCGGAACAGGACTCTTCACCTTCTATCACACCCATCCTACGGCCACCGACCTCACCATGCAGAAGACCGACGCCATCTTCCCCTTCTTCATGATGAGCCAGCTGCCCGCCGGAGTGGCAGGCCTGCTCATTGCGGCCGTCTTTGCCGCCACCATGTCGACCATCTCGTCGAACATCAACAGCATCTCAACCGCTTTCACCGTCGACATCTGGAAGAAACTCCGCCCCCAGCTGAGCGACAAGGCCACCGTCAGCACGGCACGCCTTACAGGCATCGTCGCAGGCCTTGTGGGCATGCTCATCGCCATCCTCATGGCAACAATGAACATCCAGTCGCTCCTCGACTATTTCAACACCATTCTCGGGCTGCTCTCAGGTGCCGTTGGAGCCCTGTTCCTCATGGGCATTTTCTTCCCACGCATCGGAGCCCGGGCGGCCTTCATCGGCTTCCTGGCAGGAACTCTCACCGTGTTCTGGATGAACTTCTACACCTCCGTCAACTTCCTGCTCTTTGGCTTCACCGCCATTGTCGTAGCAACCCTCGTGGCGTTCCTCCTCTCTTTCGTTTGGCCCGAACGCCGCCCACTCACCGGTTTCACTTGGAAGACACTCGGAGGGAAAACAACCAACTAACTACATTAACGGCAAGGCACATGCTCTTGAATGCCGAAAGTAATGCTCTTGAATGCCAAAAGCAATGCTATTGAAAGCCAAAAGCAATGCTCTTGAATGCCAAGAACAATGCTCTTGAATGCCAAAAGTAATGCTCTTGAATGCCGAAAGCAATACACTTGAAGGCCAAAGATTTGTTTATTTCTCCGTTTTTCATTATCTTTGCAGAAGAAAAGCAAAAAAGAAACGAAGAAAAGGAAATGGAAAACCAAAAAGTCAGAACAGCAGAGAACCGAGAAATAGAACTTGCATGGGACTTTGTCGAGCACACAGGGCGCAGCATTTTCCTGACTGGAAAGGCGGGAACGGGCAAGACCACGTTCCTGAAACAAGTGGTTGAGAAGAGTGCCAAGCGACCTGTCGTGGTTGCCCCGACGGGGGTGGCTGCCATCAATGCGGGCGGGGTCACCATCCACTCTTTCTTCCAATTGCCTCTATCGCCGTTTGTGCCGAATGCAAAGGTGGAGAGCCGCTTCGACTTCGGACGCGAGAAGCGCAAGATCATTGCCTCTATGGACCTCCTGATCATCGACGAGATATCAATGGTTAGGGCCGACCTGCTCGACGCCATCGACTCGGTGCTTCGCCGTTTCCGCAATCGCTATCAGCCATTTGGCGGCGTCCAGTTGCTGATGATTGGCGACCTGGGCCAACTCACGCCTGTGGTTACTCCTGAGGACGAGCAAATCTTGCGCCCGTATTACGACACGCCCTATTTCTTCGGAAGCAAGGCGCTGGCCGAAACCGACTACGTGACGATTCAGCTGGAGCAGGTCTATCGGCAGCAAGACGCCAGCTTCGTCGAGATTCTGAACCACGTGCGACACGGGCAACTCACGCCGGACGACCTGAACCGACTGAACAGCCGGAGCATGACACACGGCACGTCTTCCTCTGCCATCCGCCTGACCACCCACAACTATAGCGCTGACCGCTACAACGAGGCCCAGCTCAGCAAGCTCACGGCACCTGCCTTCTGCTATCAGGCCGAACTGAGCGGCACCTTCCCCGACTATGCCTACCCCACTTCCGTCGACATGATGCTGAAGGAGGGCACACAGGTGATGTTCATCAAGAACGACCCCGAAGGACGTTACTACAATGGCCGCATCGGACATGTCGTACTGACGGAGAAGACTCGTGTGCAAGTGCTTTGCGAGGGTGATGACGAAGCCATCGACGTGGAGCCGCAGGTGTGGGAGAACGCCAAATACACCCTCGACCCCGTCACGCGAGAACTGAAGACCGAAGTGCAGGGAACATTCAAGCAACTGCCCTTGCGGCTGGCCTGGGCCATCACCATCCACAAAAGCCAAGGACTCACCTTCGACAATGCCATCATTGACGCCAACCAGTCGTTTGCACCAGGCCAGGTGTATGTGGCCCTGAGCCGATGCCGCACGCTCGAAGGCCTTCAGCTGGCATCGCCCATCAATCCCCACGCCATCATCAGCGACCAGCGCGTCGACAACTACATCCAACGGCAAGACGCGGCTGCCAAGCTAAGCATCGGCCAGCTGCCCTCGCTGAAGGAGGAATACTACCGCCGCCTCCTCTTGGAGCTGTTCGACTTCACCGCCATTCAATACAAGGAGGAACACCTGAGCCGCCTGCTGATTGAGTTCTTCTACAACGCCTTCACGCAGGTCACCGAGCTTCACAAGCAAGCCGTGCTCGACTTCAAGCGCGACATCACCGACGTAGCCCTGAAATGGCGGCAAGCCATCAGCAGAATGCCCGTTGACCAATTGCACGAGCAGGATTTCCTGAATCGCGTGAAGCGCAGTTGCGACTACTTCGACGGCAAGCTAGGCGATGTGCTCGGACGAGGGCTCGCACTGGCGAAGCAGGTGAAATCGAACAACAAGGAGGCCATGCGTCGCATGGGCGACACGCTCGTCGAGCTCACCCAGACCTATCTGGCTCATCGATTCCTGCTACAACGCATCAGCGACGAGGGATTCACCGCCGCCGGTTACTTGAAACACAAGCAACAGGCGCTGATCAGCGCAATGGACATGCAAGACCCCACCAAGGCCACACGCGAAAGGAGAAAGAGAAAGGAACGCCAGGAAAAGCCGAAGAAGGAAGACACACGACTCGTGAGCTACCGCATGTTCCTTCAGGGCACGCCGCCCGACGCCATTGCCCACGAGCGCAGTCTCACCCTCGACACGGTCATGAACCACCTGCTTTCGTATGTGAAGACGGGCGAGCTGGACATGGACGACCTGCTCGACAAGCACAAGCGCAACGCCATCAAGCTGGCCATAGCAAAGGCGGGCACCGCCAATGGCCTGAAAGCCATTATGGCTGAATGCCCGCCCGATGTGTCGTACTTTGAAATAAAACTCGTACTGAGCGAAATCCGAAAGGGAAACTGACGCCACCCCTCCGCGGCCAGACTAGCCTACTCTTCGAGGCAAGCGTCGAGTTCGCGGGTGATGGCCTCCTTGTCAAGATGCTGACCAATGAAGACCAGTTTCTGCATGCGGTCGCCGTAGCGCTCGTCCCAGTCGCGTTCTAAGCCTGGGTTCTGCTCCTTAAAGAGACGCAGCTCGTTTTCGGGCATCGTGGCATACCACTGACCGGCCTGACGAATGCTCACCTGCTTGCCGGCCTGCTCGAAGACGTAGCACATTTCGGGCTCGTCGTGGAACCAGCAAATGCCCTTGGCCCGGATGACGCTCTTCGGCCAACGGCGAGCCACAAACTCATCGAAGCGACCCAGATTCAGAGCCGGGCGACGATAGTAGACAAACGTACCGATTCCATACTCCTCAGCCTCGCCTTCATCATGATGATGATGGTGATGATGGTGATGATGGTGCCCATGCTCGTGCTCGTCGTCATCGTCGTCGTCGTCATCATGGTGGTGGTGATGCTCGTGCTCGTCGTCGTCGTCATCATCGTCGTCATCATCGTCTTCGTGATGCTTCTCGATCTCGCTGATCCACGCCGCCGATGTTGCCACGCGGTCGAAATCGAACAAGCCCGTGTTGAGAATCTTCTCGAAGGGCACGTCGCAATAGTCGGTCTCGATGATTTCTGCCTTGGGCTGAATGGCACGAATAATCTGGCGGATGCGACCCAGCTCTTCTGCCGAAACATCGCTGGCCTTGTTGAGCAGGATGATGTTGCAGAACTCAATCTGCTGAATCACGAGGTTCTCGATGTCTTCCTCGCCAATGTCGTTACGCATCAGGAGGTTGCCGCTTCCAAACTCGTCCTTCATGCGGAGCGCGTCGACGACGGTCACGATGCTGTCAACCACAGGCACGCCGTCATAGACGTATTCCAGCCCCATCGTGGGCATCGAACAGATGGTCTGGGCAATGGGTGCGGGCTCGCAGATGCCGCTGGCCTCAATCACGATGTAGTCGAAGCGATGCTGGCGCGTGATGTCGCGCAACTGCTCCACGAGGTCCATCTTCAGCGTGCAGCAGATGCACCCGTTCTGCAGGGCCACGAGGCTTTCTTCCTTCTGCCCCACGATGCCACCCTTCTCAATGAGGTCGGCATCAATGTTCACCTCGCCAATGTCGTTCACGATGACCGCGAACTTGATGCCGCGGTTATTGTTCAGAATACGGTTCAAAAGTGTGGTCTTGCCACTTCCGAGATAACCCGTAAGCAGCAAGACCGGAATTTGGTTTCTTTCCATTTCTATTGTTTAATCTATTATAGAGAGTTAGAAGGTTTCTAAAAGCTTACGCCACCTTCTCCAGACGCTTCATCATGGCAAACATGAAGAGAGCCGAGAGCAGGCAGAGCACGATGAACACGCCCCAGACGACGGTGAGCGAGAGGCCGCCCCAGAGCAGACCGCCCACGCTGACGAGCATGTTGCCGAAGGCAGTGGCCACAAACCATCCACCCATCATCATACCCTTATACTTCGGGGGAGCCACCTTCGAGACGAACGAGATGCCCATCGGCGAGAGCAGCAGCTCGCCGAACGTCAGCACCAGGTAGACGGAGATGAGCCAGTAGGGCGACACGAACTTGCCTGCATCGCCGGCGGCAGCCTGCTCGTTAGGCGTCAGCAAGCCCTGCGAAGCCACGAGCATCAGGCAGAAGGCTACGGCTGCCACGAGCATACCGTAGGCAATCTTGCGGGGTGCCGAAGGCTCCTTGCCCTTGGCGGCGAGCGCGCCGAAGATGGCCATCGAGACGGGCGTCAGAGCCACCACGTAGAAGGGGTTGAACTGCTGGAAGATGGGAGCCGAGATGGCGAGTGTGCCCGTAGCCTGCGTGTACTTGTAGTAGAGCACGCCGAGCGCGGCCAGTATCACCAGCGCCGAGATGCCCTTGGCCTTCTGCGTCTTGCTCTGGAAGAATGAGAACAGGGCATAGACGATGAAGATAATCATCACGAGGTTGATCACGTCGAACGGCATCGTGTGCACACCGCTGGCCGACTTCTCGGTGAACTCATTGGCGAAGTACGTCAGCGTCAGGCCGTTCTGGTGGAATGCCATCCAGAAGAAAATCACCACCGCAAACACCAGGCACAGGGCCACGATGCGCTGCTTGGTCTCCTCCTTCGAGAGCTCCGGCTCGGTGCTCACGGCAGCGGCGCTATCCTTCTTCTTGCCTCCCTCCACGTGGCGGAAGGACGAGCGGAAGGCGTAGTAGATGGCGATGGAGAGAATCAGCGAGGCGCAGGCCACGGCGAAGGCGAAGTGATAAGAGTCGTTCTCAGAGACGCCGAGGCTCTTCTGGGCCCACTCCATGATCTTGATGGCAGCCGTGGGAGCAAAGAGCGCACCGATGTTGATGGCCATGTAGAAAATGGAGAATGCCGAGTCGCGCTTCGAGGCCAGTGCGGGGTCGTCGTAGAGATTACCCACCATCACCTGCAGGTTGCCCTTGAAGAGTCCTGTGCCGAAGCTGATAAAGATGAGCGCAGCCACCATGCACACCATAGCCACACCGCCGCCGCCCATAGGCACGGCCAGCAGCAGATAGCCCAGGAACATGATGAGAATACCGATGGTCACCATGCGACCGAAACCGAACTTATCGGCCATGATACCACCCACGAGCGGCAGGAAGTAGACGAGCATGAGGAACGAACTGTAGATGAGTCCGGCCGTTCCTGGCTCGAGGCCAAAGTTAGCTCTTAAAAACAATGCAAACACGGCTATCATCGTGTAGTAGCCGAAACGCTCACCGGTGTTGGCCAATGCCAACGCGTAGAGTCCTTTAGGTTGTCCTTCGAACATAATTTTTGTTGTTTTATTTAAGTGAATAATAGATCATCAAGGGGGCAACGCAAGCCCACAAAACCACACGGAGGCTGCCCCTCGTGGAACTGCCTCCGCGGGTTTATTGGCACAAAGGTAGCAATTATTTCTGATTCTGCAAAGAAAAATCATAAAAATAAACTTGCGAAGGGCCGCAACATCCTTTTTCCGGGCAACGGCAGGCGCTGTCACTCGGTCGTCAGATAGCCCACGTGCAGGTTGCCGTGCTTCAGCAATTGCTTGACGTGGGCACGGAGGGACGCCGGCGTCACCTGACGGACGTAGGTCATGTCGCCTTGCTTCACTACGATGCCGTTCAGTTCCTGCGTCAGATAGTCGCGTCGGCGGGTGTATTCGTTGTCCTTGTAATCGGTACTCTGCTTCTCACGATTCTTGAGGTAACCGTCAATGAGGTCCTGCGTGATGAGATTGCCCTCAGTCATCTGCTTCACTAGCTGTTCCACATCCTTTGCGATGCGCTCACGCTGGGTGGGATTGCAGGCGAAGGCGATGGTGATCCTCATGTGCGGCACTGGCAACAGCGCGTCTTCCATCTGCACTTGCGGAGTGTAGACGTCGCTATGCTGAACGCGCAGGGTCTGAATGAGCAGGTCTCTCAACACGCTCAGCAACACTTCGTTGTGGGCATGCGACTCCAGAGTGTAATGGAAGCCCTTCTCCCATGTGTAGAACATCATGGTCTGAGCGATTGGGGCAGGATTTTCAATCTTCTCCACCACGACCGTGTTCTCCGTCTTGTAGTGGTCGGCAGGCCACGTCATGCGTTTCACGCGCTCGGGTTTTGAGGGCAGACCACCCACATATTTCAAAATGTAAGGCATGATGCTATCGGCGTCCACGCTTCCTTGTACCACCATCACCGAACCGTTGTAGTTCGAGTAGTAGTCCTTCACCAACTCGCGCAGGTGGTCGATGTTCATCGAGGATACCACCTCGGCCGAGGGCGGCATCAGTCGCTTCGTCTCTGCAGCCGTCATCAGTCCAACTTTCAGGGCCGATTGCCCCATCGGGCTCGACAAAGCCGCGGCCGACGCCATCAGTTTCTGCTTTTGTTCGGCAAACTCCACGGAATCTACCTCGGTCGAGGTCAGCGACTTGTAGAACATCTTCAGCGTACACTCCACTCTGAATGCATTGAGGCTGTCGCCCTCTATCCACCGGGCACCATGATCGAATCTGTCTTCGAAAGGCTCTACCTGCACATTCGACTCTCCATTCCAACATTTGTACTTCCTGACGCAATTGCCCAACATGTCGTGATAGTGGATGTCGTCGTCGTTGAGCACGGAATAGCCTTGCGGACGGCGAATCATGAAGTTAATCAAGTCGGCATCCTTCTTCTGCTTCAAGAACACCACCTTCACGCCGTTCGACAAATAGACCTCGCTAATACTATCGTTCAACACCCGCTGACTGACGATGCTACCAGGCACCGTGGGGATGTCGAGGCTATCCACTTTGATGCGCTCCAGCTTCTTCGCCTCTACTACCTCCACGTCGGCCAATTGCTCATCGGTCATCTGCTTCACACGCTGCCACACCGCTTCCACCT
>ODAI011696363.1_pt1 | contig 10874 bp, 13 predicted proteins | sample 1539321 | NCBI WGS metagenome assembly ODAI01 (sample SAMN02144231, study PRJEB22623) | gut metagenome | biome: sheep rumen | host: Ovis aries | place: New Zealand | reverse complement strand
AGATGCATATCGCGGAAACCAGAATCGCCGCAAGAATGATCAGCACGCTGAAGATATTGGAAAACGGATTCCAGTTCAGCCCGAATTCGATCTCATGGAAGTTCCCTCCGATTGCGCCTAACAGATACATTGCGCCAAGCAGGATCAGGGATCCAACGAAATCAGAGACAAAACCCGCCAGGCAGATCTTCCACGATAGCCGCATGGACCGGGACGCATACGCTGTATCACCGGCGTGTTTCAATGCATACCTTGTCACCAGCCAGTCGATCAGCCAGTTGGCCGGAATCACGATCAGCCAGAGCCAGCTTGGAAACCAGATCAGAAGCCAGATTGGCAGAATAATGTTGTATAACCGGTATGATTTCTTCATTGGCCTTCTCCAGCGCATCGATACGGGCAGTCCAGCAAATGATCGTTCACCATTCCGATCGACTGCATGAACGAGTAAGTGATGACCGGCCCGACAAATGCCATGCCCCGTTTTTTTAGATCACGGCTCATTTTCCGGGAAATCTCTGTCTCCGCCGGCATCTCAGCCGCGGTTTTCCAGTGCCCGATAACCGGTTTCCCGTCTGTATATGACCAGACATACGCATCCAGACTGCCGTATGTCTCAATGATCTTTTTTACTGCAATTGCATTCTTCCGTACACTGAAGATCTTGTTTTTATTGCGGATGAGCTCTTTATTGTTTAACAGTCCGTACAGATATTCATCGCTCAGGCATGCGCATGTATCGATATCGAAATCAAAGAAGGCGTCTTTGTATGCCTGCCGTTTGTTTATGATCGTCCGCCAGGAAAGGCCGGTGCTCTGTCCTTCCAGACACAGCATTTCAAAGATATACCGGTCATCATGGGAAATCCGGCACCATTCATGATCGTGATATTCCGTTAACAGCGGGTCTCTGATGGCCCATTCTCTGCATTCGCTTTCCTTAGCCATAACCTGTTATCTCAGTAATCCATCCAGTCCAGAAACATCAGCGCCGTGAAGTCTCCTTCCCCGAAGATCTCTTCCAGTTCTCCTTTTGTCATACCGATGAAGTTTCCGATCCGTTCACCTTTGACCGTCCCCTCTTCCAGTATCAGCAGCATCTCATTTCCATTGCACAGCAGAACATCCCCGGTCCGTACTGCTGTATCTTCTTCCTGCAATGACAAAGCAAACGGAAGAACAGCGCGTTTTACACTTCCCTCATCGCGGAAGGACAGCTCAAACGAGGATGTTCCTACCGCGTCCAGAAGTTCTGTTTTCGTGATGATGTTGGTATAAATCTGTCTGCCGCTGATCTCCAGCGTCAGTGCAGCTTCCGGTTCTCCGTAATCGAATGATTCTTCCGTCACGATGTCTCCTTCCCAGTCTGCGATCCCGCCAAAATCATATACATTTGTATACCCGAGGTCTGCCAGCGCTTTGGCTGCACGCTCGGCCCGCACGCCGGTGCGGCAGTAAATCAGAATAATCTGATCTTTGTCAGGCAGTTGCGCAGGTGCCTCGCTTCCGATCGTTTCCACCGGAAGACATACCGCATTCGGAATATGTCCGTCATTATATTCCTCTTCGGTGCGCACATCGAGGATCAGGCAGTCTCCGGTTTCCATCATCTTCACTGCCTCTTCCTGTGAGATCTTCTTATAGGAAAGCGCCCCTTTGTCCGCTGCGCATGATACAAGGAAAAGGAATGGCAGAATCAGACTCATCAATATCCATCTTTGAAACGGGTTCTTCATAGTCTGTTTCCTTTCTCCGGCTTACCTGCTTATATAGTCTGCCAGCTTCTTCAGCGTTTCATCGTTGTAATGCAGGCCGTCGGGAATAAAGCCGGTCTCATTGTTCAGAATCTCAGGGACCGTTGTCCATTCCGCATCATGTAGCACTTCGCTGTTCATTACGGTTTCTTTTAACAGCGCATTATAGTCGCTTTCATAGCGGTTGAACTCCTCCGCAGGATAGCGCAGGACGGTGCCGTTCTTTGCGCCGGCCACGATACCGATCACCGTAACAGATGGATACACATCCTTCCCTTCATACTCATAATGCATGGACGCATACTGTTCCGCCCATTTCACCGCTGCCTGTGCTGGTGCTTCATTTCTGTTTTCCCTGAAGTCATAGTCATTGACGGTCGGGAAGAAATACAGATCGCATTTCCCGGTGGTCTCCACCTGTTTCCGGAAACACTCCGTTACCTTTCTCTGAAACCACACATCACCAAGATACGGATCCATGTCCAGATAATGGCCTCCCCACGCCGCAAAGACCGCGTAGTCATCTCCGCCGGTACGCTGTTCATATATGCCAAGCTGCACACAGCGGCTGTCGCCGATGACAATGCGTCCGGATTCATAGCCCGGTGATTCCGGCAGGGTGATGTACCAGTCGGAATTGATTCCTTCAACACCGTTTGCGATCAGTTCTTTGCCCGGATAGCCGGTTTCAACTGCCCAGTTCTGATAATCCTGCATGGTCAGAAACTGCGGCTCCAGATCTGATTTCTTGTTTAATGCAGCTTCGATCGCGGTATCGAGCTGCTCGCGTGATGCGGTCTGAATTCTCAGATTGTCACCGTACTGTTCCCTCAGAGCGTCATTTACCCGGTCACGGAATTCATCTTCGCGCATGTCCCGCTTTGAAACTTCATACACATCCGCATGCCGGAATGCATGGAACTTCTGCATCACGGATGCGCCTTCACTGTCGCCGTTCAGAAACGCGCGGTAGGATTCAATGATTTCCTCCATCGTGACATTGTTCTGTTCTGTCACGTTATAGTATTTCACCCGGACATACAGTTCATTTTCCTGATCGATCGTAAAGTTTTTAATCTCTTCGGTATAGGTTATATCGTCCGGATCACACGGAATCAGCAGATCATCGCAGTATCCGATCCTTGTGTACATCAGGACTTCTCTTCGTTTTTCTTCTTCCGCCCGGCTGCGGACACTTCGCACACCGAATACCGCTGCGATCACAGCCGCAATTACGATGAGAATGATCCCTGTTTTCTTTTTATTCATGATTATTCTCCGGCTTCGGAATGATTCTGCGACCGTCTGATACTGATGGAATTTGTCACCCGGTCAATAAACATCATAAAGGCCAGCGTGTCATTCAATATCATGCGCTTGTTGCCGGAGCTCGGCGCCTCAGGGAAGACGATCACCTGATCGAATTTACTGCGCAGCGGATGTTTCGGATTCATTGTGACAAGCACGGAATACGGTTTGTGCGCTGCCTTTGTCATTGCGGTTACGGCTTCCGTGCAGTAACGGCCAGAGTGGGCGGAGAAGCACAGAAAGAGGTCGCTGTTCAGAAACGGTATCGCATACGCATCCGCGGGAAGCGCCTGAACATTCCGCACACCGAGAATACGGAGCGACTCCGCAAGAAATTCAGCCGGCATGCGTGAAAGACTAGTTCCGTATAAATAGGATGCGGTGCTGTTCATGATGCGGTCTGTGATGTCTTCGAGAAGCGCATCTGTCAGAACCTGATCACTCAGCCGGAGTTCATCCGCATAGGATTCCGCCCGGCTCTTTGCGCTCTGTGAAGCAGGCTTCTCCAGCAGATCCCGGCGGAACTGGTACTGAAATTCATTGAAGCCTGAGAATCCGAGCTTTTTGGCAAACCTTGTCAGAGAAGGCTGGGAGAACCCGCGGTGCTCAATAATATGATTGATTGAGGCGGATGCGAACTCATCCGGAAATTTATTGACCGAATTGTAGATCAGCCGGTCGGTTTTGGAAAACGAGTCTTTCCTGGACTCCATTAAGGAAAACATATTCATAAGGGGTTACTCTCCATGAGAAAAGTATATCGAAAATTGAATGAAAATTCAAAATTATTCAATTTTGTATTGACTCACAATTCAATTTTGAATATATTGAGTTTGTAAGTCAGGAGGCGCGCTCCAGTTACGAAACAGCCGTATAAATGGCGAAAACAGGCATCAGACGGGACAATCGGCCAAATTTGTCCCCACACAAAACTGAATGACAATTCAAAATTGCAAAGGAGATTTGAATAATGGCAGACAATAAGCAGATCGCAAGTGATGTACTTGCGGCAGTCGGCGGAAAAGACAACGTTTCATTTGTGACTCACTGCATCACACGGCTTCGCTTCAATTTAAAAGATGATTCCGTGCTCAATGACGAAGAAATCAAAAAGATCCCCGGCGTCATCGGAATCAACCGCGCAGGCAAACAGTATCAGGTCATTATCGGACCGAACGTCGACAAGGTATATGCGGAAGTATGTGATCTCGGCGGCTTCGCAAAGCAGGAGGCTGTGGATGAAAACCTCGATGCGCCGACGGAGAAGCAGCCGCTGACGCTCAAGGGTATCGGCTCCGCGATCATGGACGGCCTGTCCGGATCCCTCACCCCGATCATCCCGGCGATGCTGGCGGCATCGATCTTCAAGATGCTGGTAGCAGTACTCGGCCCGGGCATGCTGGGAGTGCTGAAGGAAGGCACCGACCTCTACACCCTCTTCACCTTCGTCGGTGACTCCGCATTCTACTTCTTCCCCGTGCTTGTCGGTTTTACCTCCGCCAAGAAGTTCGGCATGAATCCGATCATGGGTGCCATGCTCGGCGCAATCCTGATTCACCCGACCCTGGTATCCATGGCTGCGGAAGGAACACCGTTCAGGGTATACGGAATTCCGGCAGCGGTTCAGAACTATTCCTCCACCCTGCTTCCGATCATTCTGACTACCTGGGTGGGAAGCTATGTTGAGAAATTCCTGAAGAAAGCCATTCCCGATTCCCTCAAGGTCATCGGTGTGCCTGCATTAACGGTAGGGATTATGCTACCGGTAATGCTCATCGTTCTCGGCCCGATCGGCGGCTGGCTCGGCAACTACATTTGCGCTGCGATCATGTGGTTCGGCAATACCTTCGGTCCGCTTGGCGCGATGATCATCGGCGGTGTCTGGGAGTTCCTTGTCATGACCGGCATGCATCAGGTCATGATCACACAGATGATCATGGTCTTCACACAGAACGGTTACGATGCAATCGTTTCTGTCGGCGCAGTCAATGCTTCCCTGGCAGTTACCGGTATGTGCCTTGGTTACTGGCTGGCAGTAAAGGATAAGGAAGAAAAGAGCCTTGCGATGACCAATACGATTGCCGCATTCATCGGCGGTGTTACCGAGCCGGGTATCTACGGCACCGGTATCCGTGCCCGCAAGCCGCTCATCGGCATGGTAGCCGGCGGAGCTGCAGGCGCACTGTACGCTTCTCTGCTCGGCGCGAAAGCTTATGCACTCGTTCCGGTCGCAAGCTTCCTTGCCCTGACCGCGTATGCCGGCGGCAATTCCGCAAACTTCATCAACGGCATTATCGGCGGTGTCATTTCCATCGTCGTAGCTGCGGCTGTTACCTATGTCCTCTGCCGCAACGACAACAAGTAATCCGCAGGAGAACTCTGCTATGGCAAAACGGATACTGATCCGCGCAGATGATCTCGGTTACTGTGAAGCGGTCAACCTCGGCATCGCAAAAACGGTAAAAGAAGGGCTGATCCGCTCCGTCGGACTGATGCCCAATATGCCGACCGCAAAGGCAGGTCTTGATCTGATTGCCGGATATGATGTATGCCTCGGTCAGCATACCAATGTCTGTGTCGGGAAACCGGTATGTGATCCTTCCCTCATCCCCAGCCTCACCAATGAAAACGGTGAATTCAGATCCAGTAAGGAATACCGCAGCGCAAAGGAGGACTTTGTGGTGCTGAATGAAGTCATCCTGGAAATTGAAGCGCAGTATGTGAAGTTCAAAGAGCTCACCGGACGGGAACCCGAATACTTTGAGGCCCATGCGGTTGCCAGTGACAACCTGTTCAAAGGACTTGAGGTTGTGGCAGAACGCCATCACCTTCCGCTTCTTCCGTTTGCGCTTGGAGGACCGGTGAAATTCCGGAATACAACGATCGTAACATCCATGGACAGTATGGGTCCGGACTATGATCCGTTCACCTCACTGAAAAACGCAGTCTTAAAAGATTACGCTGAAGATGAATGCCCGATGTTTGTCTGTCATCCCGGATACCTTGACTGGTATATCCTGCAGACCTCTTCCCTGACGGTCAACCGTACAAAGGAAGTGGAGATGCTGTGTGACCAGAAAGTAAAGGCCTGGCTTGAGGAACAGAATGTTGAGCTTGTGACCTACCGCGATCTCTGAGAAACATACAGTACATTATAAAAACGTGCCCCGTACTCTGATCAGAAATACGGGGCTTTACTTGTTATGTCAGATTTTTGTCAGTGAACCGGGTTCCGGCACGGTGAAGCGTTACGCTCCGTATTTGGAGGTGAGCAGTGCCATCAGCTCCACATGATTCATGGTCGGCTTGCTCTGGCTTTTTACATAGTATGTTGTGGGACCGTCATCTCTCCAGGAGCCTCCGTCATATTCCGGAATATTAAGGAAAAGAAATCTCGTTACAGGTCCGTTACCGATTTTGGACGGATCTTTTCCTTCCCATTCCGGGTTGTGACGGATTGCCCAGTCTCTCAGTTCCTCCCACTCTTCCGTATGTCCGCCTCCGTAAATTTTCTGAAGTTCTTCATCACTCAGATTAAGTGCATCTTTTCTGATATCCATTTTCAGGTCCGCTTTTCTGTTTATCTGTTTAATGCGCATGCTGCGCTCCGGAGTAATCACAGGAACACTCCGATGTACCTTTTCACTCATAATACGGTTTGCGTCTGGTGTTCCAGGCAGCGCAGTATGTCAGAAGAATTCTCTGTTCTTCCAATGTGTATTATTCCGTGACAGAGTATCTCTTCTATTAATATCCGTATTCCTGCCGGTTGCCGGTATTGATCTCTGTGATCTTGATCGTTCTGTTTTCATGATCGATTTCATAGGTTTCCGCCAGCCAATATTTTTCAAATGTCCGGTCATCCGCAGTGATTCCCTTCAGCCTGTCTGACTCCGCATAGGTATAGTGTTCGGGCGGAAAGTCTCCGTAATATTCCCGCTGGATATCATCCATTCCGAAGAAGTACAGGCTGCCAGGATAAACAGCCGCCTGGGTCGGATCCACATGATAATACTTCCCGTCGAGTTTTACAGCTGCCCATTCATGCGCTTCACTCTGATCTTTATTCAGGGAAGAACACGGTATCGCATTAATGCCGGCCTGAAGAAGATAGTAAATATACTCCGTCGCAATCTCCTGACAGATACCGGTGTCCGTCATGACAGCCCGGTAACTTCTGAGATTCAGAGAGTCCTCCAGCGTATAGGATTCATCATACCTGTCCTTTTCCGAAACGGCTGTGAACAGCTCCATTGCCTTCACGAAATCCGGTTCCTCATAAGGAACTGCGGAGGTAATTACATCCGTTACCTTTTCCTTAAACGCCGCAATGATCCGGTCCGTTTCTTCCTCATCGTATCGGAAGGCCAGATGACAGACCCCGTCATTTACGGTGGTCTGGTTCCGGTCAATTAACTCCTGGGCAAGCGGGAAACAGGAATTGGAAATCAGTAACAGCTGATGAAACCGTTCCGGTGTACTGCATGGAACTGTCTTCTCGTTGTTTAAAATCGCATCGCAGAAGGAAAAGAATTCCTCATCAATGCCTTCTCCGTAAACGGTGCGGTATTCTTCTGAAATGACATGCGGATTGAAGGTATAGTCAAACGGCTCCGGAACAGCTGTTTCCGTTTCCGCCGATGCTTCCGGTTCTTCTGCAGGACTGATTTCCGGCGCATCCGCAGGATGTCCGCATGCGCTCATGCATACTGTCATAAAACATACAGCTGTAATAAGGGCAGCGTTTCTGGTTCTCATCATTTCCGTTCTTTCTTACTGCCTGGAGTCCTGCGTTTTCCCAAGGAACTCTTCTTTTGTGATCTCTCTGGAATGATCTGTTTCTTCTCCGGTAAAGGCGTTGTATTTGTAGTCATTGTCATAGTAGTGCGCTTCCATGGGTTTCTCTTTATTCTTGTGTAATACGATTGCGAACATGGAGATGAACATTCCGACAGCGCCGACGATGCCGAGGCCAAGAATAATGTACGCAAGCGTTCCGGGACGAATAAACAGCATCAGAAGTCCGATCACGACGCCGAAGAAAAACAGATATCCGAAGGTTTCAATCAGACGTTTTTCACCCGGTGTCGTCTTCCAGGTGCCAGAGGCATGAAATTCCCTTCCCTTGCGGCGCTCATAAAGCGGTACTTCAATCCCATTCGGTTTCACGTTACCTTTGCGCATGATGTCTTCCACTTTATCAGTAATCTGTTTGTCCATATCGTTCCCCTTTTATTATTCAATCGGATTGCGGTGATCAGTCCAAATACAAAAAGGACCACTGATGTTTTCAGAATTATTATTCATCAGTGCGTCCTCATTTCGCAACATCCGGACAGACCGTAGACTGTAACAGAGTAATGAATCAATAATCTTTATTCCGTCGCTGCGTTTTCTTCGTCAATCTGTGTGATCCATGCGCAGATCGTATCCAGAACGATTTTTCCGTTGCCTACATTGCAGTGATTCTGCGCTTCCTCCTTGTCTGTAAACAGACGGAATAGACCACAAACATGAGAATGGAAAAACTGAGATAGACGACCGAAACGCTGAACACCAGCAGCAGTGTATACCGGATGGAATTAACCGTTTGCACACCCACCGACGGGGAACTGCTTACAGACTCGAAAAAGGCTGATATGGTCGCAATTTCACCAAGACCGATGAGCACTCCCAGCACCAGGGAAAGAACGTTGGCAAGACGGAATCCCTCTTTCCGGATGATTACAATTCCATTCCAGATCAGAATCACCGGCACCAGGATAAGCAGGAAAAAAATGATGAGAAAGCTGAGGGTCACAGCCCGGTCTCCCAGCGAAAACATCACCGCATAAAACGTCGTCACAATCGCAAGAAACAGCACGATGCAGTTGCGGTATCTGCTTCGGTCGATCCCGAAGAAAAGACTGAAAATACACCAGAACAGTATGGCAGCTGTCCATAAAAACCCGATCATTCCTGAACCTTCCTTCGGACTCCGCAAAGCTTATGTTCCATCAGAAATATTGTTTTTATTATATATTCATGCCATGCATTAAAGAAACACCGGCAGTTTCTGACAGACCGGAATCTGTCAGAAAATACGTTTATAGAACTCGATCTCATAATCGGCACCCAATTCATCACAAAGCGACAGATAGGTGCGTTTCGCAGCGTTTTCAAACGCCTGAATCTGCGTGTTGTCCCAAAGCAGATCACCAGCCGGATCGTTCCAGTTCAGCGCTTCATCGTGCTTCTTAATGAGATATTCCAGTTCATCTTTAAGCTTCTGTGACACCGGCAGAATATCCGTGGACACCGGATAGTCTCCAAACTTTTCTTCCGCGGCTTTGTTCGTACTCCAGAGACATACGCCGCTGCCCCAGTCGAACATAAATTTCAGTTTATACATTCTGTATTACTCCATAGATTCCGATTTAACTGATCGTGATTTTCAGTCTGTTGCGGATACCAGCATTACAGCATATCTTTCCAGCGTCCTGTCATAGACGCTCCAGCAGCCTGCGCCATACCATTCATGACCGGCGTCAAAGAAATCGGACCAGTCGGTTGTCCACTCATAAATATCAAGCCCGTCTGTACCGTTTGGAAACAGTGCTCTGTTCACGTTTCTGAAGTCTTCCGGCGTGTTTCTTCTGCCATGGATCGGTTCCATCAATGCATACCAGTAAGGAACCGTTGTCCCAAAGTTTTCATCATCGGGTTTCCACTTAGCATCATAACAGACGTTTCCGTAATAATCGGTTTTCACAATTTTCGGGCAGTAGAAAAACTCCTGTGTGTCCAGCGGAGAAGCCTGCGCCTGGTCGATGTCATAAACCAGCGGCCGCATTTTATCCGCAAGATCATCACCAAACATGATCCGGGCCTGTTCTTTATCCTCAATGCTTTGTTTCACCAGCCAGTCAAAGACAACCCGCAATGCTTCCCGGTGAGAGTTGATTCCCTCATAGGGCTTATCATCACGTAACAGATGATAATCAACCTCACCGACAAGATGATATTCATTGTCCGGATCATATTGTTTTATGAATGTATAAAATGCGTCATTCTCTGTTCGTTTCATCATGCATACCTTTAATTCCGGCACAGCGGAAGTACATCAGTCCTTTCGGACAGGAATCGATACTTCACATACATAATCCTTTGGATATGTGTCCGTTGTGCCTCTTCGTTTCCAGTAGGTTGAGTGTATCGATGTTCATGGGACCCTCCTCGTAAATCCTGATGATTGGAAACTGGCGCAGACAGAATGCTTACTGACTTGTCCATTCAAGCAGGTATCTGTACTGCAGGGCATAGTGAATCCGGGCGCCCGGAAGCTCCTGCCTGACGATGCGGCGGATATCGCTCATCCGCGGAAGACGGTAATCGGTTCTGATTCCAAGTTCCCTGCATTTCATTACTCCTCAGCTGTGTTTCTTCTGAAACTCTGCATCATACAACAGATACTTGTTTCTTCCGCCTTTTTCCGCTTCCGTAAATACCACCGCAAATCCGTTTCCGATGATCAGTGCCGCATCCGTACCCATACCTGCCATTGAGACAGCATCTTCCAACGGCAGCTGCTTCTGATCCAGGAAAGGATCCGGAGATAAGATCCGGCACATCTCATTGTGCTTTCTGACAAAGGCGGTAAATTCGGCTCTGAAATTGAGATCTTCGCCTTCCATGGATATCCTTGCCGGGTTGATCAGTTCCCCTGCCTGATGACAGAACCGGCTTAAGCCGTCATAACGCTTTGCGGGCGTTGTCAGTTCAAACAGGATCCGCTCCTGCCGGTTTTTGCGGATATATGATTTAACAAACAGT
>ODAI010565887.1_pt1 | contig 10874 bp, 6 predicted proteins | sample 1539321 | NCBI WGS metagenome assembly ODAI01 (sample SAMN02144231, study PRJEB22623) | gut metagenome | biome: sheep rumen | host: Ovis aries | place: New Zealand | reverse complement strand
GAGAAAATGCAAATTTTAAAACAATCTTTTTTATTCTATTGACGTCTATTGCTCCATCAGTGTAACCATCAGCGTTTCCGTCAAGTTGGTGTGGGTGCGTTTCTCAGTTCACTGCTTCGACACCTGCCTCATCGCGTGCGCGCATGTGTATAATAGGGAAAAGGAAATGAGTAGCCCACTCACGAAGATAAGTAGGCCACTCACATGTGAAAAGGTTCGTCCGACGTTATTTCGACCTTGCTATTCTTTATCCTTGCTTAACTGGAATATATCAAATTTCTCGTTGTAAGCTGGCGACTGGATAGACAACAGGTTGAGGACGGAATGGAAAACGTAATGCTGCTCCAACACCTTCGGCAGGTTGCTCTTGTAGGTTCTGAAGCCCTCAGACGTCCACACCAGGAACGGTATCTCGTACTGTTCCTTGGGTGCCAGTTTCATGGGCAGGCCATGCATGAACATCTTGTTCTCGCCGAGCGACTCGCCATGGTCAGAGATAAAAATCATGGCACTCTTCCTGTCGGTCATAGTGCGCAGGGTGTCGACAAGACTGTTCAGCAGGAAATCAGTATAGCGGATCGTGTTGTCGTAGGCATTGACCAGCATGCCCACATTCTTCTCGCCCTCCTCCACATTCATGGCCACGGGCTTGTAGACTTCAAACTCCTTGGGGTATTTGTTGGCATACTGGGGACCATGGCTGGTGCTGGTGTGCAGGATAATGAGCACCTTGTTCTTAGGACTTGACTCAATGCGCTGGCGAAGTCCGGCAAAGAGGATGCCGTCGTAGCCGCTGTCCACATTGGGATATTTCTCGGCCAGTTCGGTGTCTGTCAGGTATTCATCAATATGTATAGGCGGCTCACCCCAGTTAGAGGTGCGCCACGACACGTCGACACCGGTACGGAAGGCATAGTTGGGCAGCAGTTCGTACAGGTCGCCGCTGTCTATGGGTTCAAGTATTGCCTTACTGCCTGCCGTGGTGTAGGTGGCACATGAGGTGGCTTGAAACACCTTCAGTTCCTGCTGCTTCGACAGTAAGGGGTTGGTATCACGCTGATAGCCGTAGAGCTGGAAGTTGGCTTTCCGAGCCGACTCGCCGATGACGAGCACCACCACAGCCTTCTCGTCGTCCGCTATCCTGCCGTCGGGCAGCTTGATCTCCTCGCTCTGCTCGTCTTGGCTAAAGCTGATGATGCGATACGTATTGGCAATGTAAGACCACGGTTGCAGCAGCCCGCCCAGCTCGGTGTCGTGCTGACTGAAGAAGAGTGTCTGGCTGATGTTCAGCAATCCCACCACGAGGATGACAGCGAGCGAGCCGCCACAATAAACGAGCAGTTTTTTCGCCTTGCCGATCACTATCGGCTGCAACAGACAGAACAGGGCTGGAAGGACGCCGAAGACAAAGATGAAAAGCCACAGCTTCCAACTGAAGAAGGCGGAAGCCTCAGAGTATCTGGTGTTGAACACGTTCTCGATGGTGGTGGCATTGATAAAGACGTTGTAGGTCAGAATGAAATAGACTGCCGTGGCATTGATCAACGACAGAACGGCCAGCACGATGCGCCCCAACAGACGCAGACAGAACATGGTCAGACAGGACATCATGAAGTTCAGCACCAGCATGATGACCACCAACGATGCCGTCAGCCAGGCGACACCTATCGGGCTTTCATTGCTGTTGTCAACGACAAAGCGGAAGAACGGTATGTTGTAAAGCAACAAAGTGCCAATGCTGACAATACACGAGAATGTAAAAAGCGAAACGGGGCGCAGCAGTGCTTTCTTCACCTTGCTTGATAGTGCTATCATCTTTTATCTTCGTTTTTAAATTTCAGAATCCTGTTCCAACACAAGTAGAACATCAGGAACGGCGTAGTAAAGCCGATGATGCTGCCCACACACACGTCAGACAGGAAGTGCTGGGAAAGATAGACGCGCGAGTAGGCGCCAACGGCAGCAAGCACCAGCAGCAACACCAGAGTCGTGTTAAACAGTATCTGAGTCCGGAGTTTGTGTGGCTCATTTTTCCTGCAATAGTAATAGGACTGAATAATAACCAGGCTGGTGCAGAACATGAAGAAGGTGGATGCGTGCCCGGAAGGGAAGGAATTGCTGTGATACATCGTCACGCCCTGCACCAGAGGCAGCACCTGCTGGGGGTAATGCTCGAACACGCTGACAGGACGGTCGGTACTGATGATGTGTTTCAATATCTGCAAGACGGTGCCACCCGTCAGCTCGCACATGGCAAAGTAGAACGTCATCTTTATCTTCTTCCACAGCAGGGGAAGCAGGGCCACGAGGTACAACGGCCATTCGGCCAACTCACTGTAATACTTGAAGAAAATATCTTGGATGCTGGAGTGATGGGAGTTGAGCAGCATGTGTAGCTCTGGCTTAGGATAGACGTACATCAATCCGGACATAACCGTCAGCAACACCAGATAGGGTATCACGTAAACGTAGAACGTTCTAATTAATATTCGCTTGATCATCTTTTTTATCGTTTTATTAGCAGGACAACATGTTGTGGGCAGCGATAAGTGGTACCACTCGCGCTACGACATCATGGATGAAAAACAGTATCACCCCAGCTTTAATATGATTGAAAAACATAGTCTCGGTTATCGAATAGTTGTTTTTATCAATGCAAAGGTACAAAAAATTTTCGACTAAACAAACAAAACTCAGAAAAATACACTATCTTTGCACCATATTTTCACTACTACCATCATGAAGGTAACCATTTATGAACGCGCCGGGGAACTGCCTGAACTGACTCAGGGCAGCTATTTCCATAGCCGTCAGCTGATGGAGGCATGCCAGCGTACGCCGGGCCATAAGGCATACATGGCCGTCGTCAGCGACGCCGACGGACGAGCCATCGCCCACCTGCTGGCCGTGGAGCGACGCCGCAAGTCGTGGCTGCCACCGTTCTTCTACTCTCAGGTCAGGGTGCTGGGCGAGGGTGTCTACACCGGCGGACTGGTCGACGGCACGCTCTTCGGCATGATGGTAGACAGTCTGACCAAGCGACTGTCGTCCCGTGTGCTGTTTATCGAAATCAGCCACCTGTCGCAGAAGATGTTCGGCTACAGGCAGTTGCGACAGTCGGGCTACTTCCCCGTAAGATGGATGAGCATACACAACTCGCTGCACTCGCGGCCCCCCGAGGAGCGTATCACGTCGCGCATGCTGCACCGTGTGGAGAACGCCATCAAGCGGGGCGTCACCACAAGGGTCGTCAACAGCGAAGAGGACTTTACGGCAGCCATGAAGCTACTGAGGCGACACCTGCACTTCAAGCCCCGGCGCTACATGCCGCAGCAGGAAATCTTCCGCGAGATGACGCGGCAAGGCGTCTGCCGGATATTCATCACCCACTACCACCAGCACGTCATCGGCTGTACGGTGGTAGTCTACTCCGACGGCGACGCCTACCTCTGGTACTCGGCGTCAAGGCGAAAGACGTTTGCTACGCTCCACCCCAACGCCGTCACCTTCTGGAACACCATCCGGGCGGTCTATCAAGAGGGGTGCCAGCACATACGCTTTATCGACGTAGGACTACCTTTCCGCCGCAACCCCTACCGCGACTTCATCCTGCGCTTCGGTGGCAAGGAGGTCAGCGGTTACCGTTGGTTCCGCATCTCCATCGGTTGGGTCAACAAAATAGCATCATGGCTGTGGAGACAATAAAAAGAGTTGAGAGTTTAACCCTCAACTCTTAACTTTCAACTCTCTCAACGCTTACTTAACGGGCTTGATGGCAAACGTGAAGTCGTAGTTCTGGCGGGGCAGCCGGTACTGGCGCTCGGGCCATGCACCCCAAGAGTTGACACACCCTAACCCCATCTGCCGCTGCTGGACATGAACCTGAGTCAACGGCCGCTCCACGAGGTCGCCACTGTGCTGACCCCATGTGTGCTCCTTCTGAGCACCGGCATCGAGGTCCTCCACCAGATAAGGCAGTGCCGAACACTCCATCGGCGCATTGCTGTAGAACTCCAGACCACGCTGGCCGTCAGTGACGCGGAACCAGCGGACGTCAGTATGGTTGCCACTCTCCTGCGGACGGACGTATGGGAAGTACTCGGCGCTGACGGCGTTCTTGTAGACGCCAAGGAACTCACTGCTGTGGCGGTCGGCATAGTTCTCGTGTGGGCCACGGCCATAGTACTGCACCTCACTATACTCACCGGGCATCTGCAGCTGCATGCCGTAACGGAAGAGATAGCTATCCTTCAGCTCGCCATTGGCCTGCATCTGCTGGCGTACCACGATGGAGCCGTCGGCCTGCAGCGTGTAAGTCATGGTCAGCTGACACTGCACGGCGGGCATCTCCATCGTAGCCACCACGCTGTTGCCCCTTAAAGCAACGTCGGTGACCTTCATCCTGGGCGACTTCCACGGAGCAAAGCGCAACTGCAGGCGGGCACCGTAGTCGTTGTCCGTAGGGGCACGCCAGAACTCGGGGGTGACAGTCTGGCGGTCGACGAGCATCGGGCGGCCGTCGACGTCGAGATAGTCTATCAGGCCCGACTGCTTGCCAATGGTCATCGCTGTACCGGCGGCCTGCAACTTCACGTAGCTCTTCGTCTCCTCGACGTCCACCTTGGCCTGCTCGCCCTTCAGCTCTGGATAGCGGTAGGGCTGCACGACGAACTGCTGGCGAGCCAGCACCTGGCCACGCTCGATATACGGTGTTGCCTTCAGACTACGGAACTCGAAGTTCACGCAGACTTCCTCGTCGGCATGGTGTTTCAGCACGCGCTCCAACGTCTGTTGCAGTTCGGCCGAGACAAGCGTCTTGCGCTGCTGGGGAGCAATGCCGCTGACGCTGATGGTGCCGCCGTGCCTGCGCACCTTCCACACCAGTTCTACGTCGTCGAGCGAGGTGAAGAAGTTCTCGTTGTAGACTTCCACCCTGCCCTCCTTCAGCCCCTTGTCGATCAGCCATGCGTTCTGGTAGTAGTAGCCCACCTCGTAGGCATGCGGATTGAGTCTGCGGTCTGGTGCTATGATGCCGTTGCAGTTGAAGTTATAGTCGCTGGCAGGATAGCGCCCGTAGTCGCCGCCATAGGTAAATATCTCCTTGCCGGTGACGGGGCTCTTGTCGCGCAGGGCCTGGTCGACGAAGTCCCAGATGAAGCCGCCCTGATACTTAGGATACCGCCGTACGATGTCCCAGTACTCCTTGAATCCACCCATCGAGTTACCCATGGCGTGGGCATACTCACACTGGATAAGCGGACGCGGATTGTCGCCTTGGGCATACTTCTCGCAGTCGCGATAGCCGTAATACATGGGACAGAAGATGTCGGTCTTGCCGTTCTGCCCGGCCTGCTCGTACTGCACGGGGCGCGTCGTGTCGACACGCTTGATCCAGTCGTAGACGCGCTCGAAGTTTAGTCCGTAGCCTGCCTCGTTGCCCATGCTCCAGACGATGATGCACGGATGGTTGCGCAGCGTGAGCACGTTGCCCTCGTTGCGTTCCATGTGCATGCCGGCAAAGTCCTCGCGCCTGGCCAGCGTCTTGTCGCCATAGCCCATGCCGTGGCTCTCAAGGTTGGCCTCGGCCACAAGGTAGAGGCCGGCCTCGTCGCAAAGGTCATACCAGCGCGGGTCGTCGGGATAGTGGGAGGTACGCACGGCATTGATGTTCAGCTGCTTCATGATGCGTATGTCCTGTCGCATGCGGTCCACCGACATGACGTAGCCGCCGTCGGGGTCCAGCTCGTGACGGTCGACGCCCTTTATCAATATCGGTTGTCCGTTCACCAACAGCTGTCCGCCACTGATCTCCACATGGCGGAAACCCACCCGCTGACATACCGACTCGACCAACTGCGAGCCCTTCTTCACGTTAATATATAAGGTATAGAGATACGGCGTCTCTGCCGTCCACGGCTTCACGTCGGCTATGGTCTGTTGCAGTCCGCTGCCCACCGTCTTGCCGTCGGCGTCCTCCAGGCGAGCCTCCACCTGCAGCCCCCGGGGAGCCTTGACGCCGACCGTCAGCAGGCCCTTGCCGTCCTGCCAGTCCTGTCCGATGGTGAGGTCTTCCAAGTGCTGCTTCGGACGGGCGTAGAGGTACACCTCACGGGCTATGCCGGTAAAGCGCCAGAAGTCCTGGTCCTCCAGATAGGAACCGTCGCACCAGCGCATCACCTGCATGGCTATCAGGTTCTTGCCCCGCTTCACATACTTCGTGATGTCAAACTCAGCGGCTACCTTCGAGTCCTCGCTGTAGCCCACGTACTTGCCGTTGACCCACAGCTTCAGGTTGCTCGTGGCCGACCCTACGTGGAATACCACCTGCTGTCCGTTCCAGCCGTCGGGCAACTGGAACTCGCGGCGATACGAGCCGGTGTAGTTGTCCGTCTCGCCGATGAATGGCGGATTGCTGTCGAACGTCGTGTTCCACGCGTAGCCAATGTTTTTATAGATGCGGTCGCCGTGTCCGTTCAGTTCCATCAGCCCTGGCACGGGGAAGTCCTCCCACCCGCTGTCGTCGTAGCCTGCGGCCCAGAAGCCGTCGGGAGCGTCCTGATGGTTCTTGGCAAAATGGAAACGCCACGTGCCTTCCATCGACAGGTAGCGTGCCGACGCCGTCTTGTCGGCGCCGCGGGCCAGTGTCTCGTTTTCGAAGGCGAAGAAGTTGGCCCGTCGGGCCTCACGGTTCTGTTGGTTCACTTGTGGGTTGCGCCACTCGGGCGTCCCGTCGGCGGCGTGTGTCGCAATGGCTACCGTGGAAGCCGTCAGTAGTGTTAATAGCAGTTTTCTCGTCATAGTATTCAGAATTACGCTGCAAATTTACGAAAAGTTGAGAGCAAAACAAAGAAACTTGTTTCTTTTTTTGCCGAAACGTAGTAACTTCGCGAATTTGCCGCAATGTTACGAAAAGTTGAGCGTAACACAAAGTCCCCACATTCTTTTTTTTGCAAAAAAAGTGTCACTACTGCAACACTTCTTGAAAATCAGCTTGTTAAGTGTAGCAGAAGTGTTGCACTTGTGACAGATTCCGAGCAAATCGACACACAGATTACCGTCATAACTACGCAAGTAATTGCAGCAACGTCGCAACTAATTTATTTTCCCAACATGGGAATGAACCGTTCCCAACGCGGGAGAGAAACATTCCCTGCGAAGGAATGAAAAACTACAAATCCTCATAAATCTCAAATACCGTATTATGTGTAAGATTTTATGTAGATTTGTCCAATCATTACTGCCATTTGTAGTGACCGAAAAGTAAGAGGACGAAAATCATCATCTGCAATGTAGGCACTGACCACTACTCAGGTCAAAAAAACAGAGGAGTCCGAACCGCCTGACGACTCGACCTCCTCTTTCACTATATGCCACAACAGCAATTATTCAAACACGGAACCCGGCAACCCAAACAGGTTATCCAGTTCGCGCGAACCCGGTGTCACCGTACCCTCGGTGTCAATACCGCCGAAAGGTATTCCGTTATCGCCGACAACACCACTGCCAGTCAACAACGTGACGGGCTGATACTCCATGCTCTCCATCATCGGAGTGATATATCTCTTTTTCATTGTCTATTCTTTTGAAATAAATTATTATAAAAGGAAAGAAATTACCTAGAATTATAAGAAATACAATGCCGCATGGGCTGTCATTTCTCATTCCTCATTTTTCATTTTACAACGACCTTCTTACCATTGCTGATGTACAGGCCCTTTGTAGGACGTTCCACCAGTTGGCCGCTCAAGTTGTAATAACGGTCGTTGCCTGTCGGCACCTTGTTCAGCTCAATGCCAGTAGTGGCACCGTCAATGATGATGTTGATGCGCGAAGGTGCCACGTCGTAGTAGGCGTCGAGCACATCCTTGAACTCGAAGTAGCCGCGATAGCCCATCATCGGCGTCTTGCCGACAGAGTAGTAGAACTTGCCGCCACTAAGGAACACGTTCTCCTCAGGCACCGTGAAGTCATTCACGTAGTTGCCATACATATAGCCGCGCTCGCTGCTCTTCTTACCAACCTGTAGCTTCGCCTCGTCTGGATTGACGTCAACGCCATCGACTACAAACTCGCTAACGTCGCCAGCCGTCTTGATTATAAGCGGCACGTTGGCTTCGATGGTTGTCACGGTTTCAAACCCGACGTTGATGCCCACGATGGCGCCGCCATCGTCCTCAACGGGACTCCAGCTGCTGAACTTGGCCAGCTGCACGTCGCTGCCGAAAGCCGTCGTCACCTGCTCGGCCGTCATGTCGAATGGCAGACAGATGGTCGACCACTCGCCACCCTTGATGGTGCGCTTCACGCGAACGTCAACACCCACTGCAGCTTCAGGGGTAATCGTTGAGTTCTCGTCAAGAACCAAATGTCTATCTACTGGTTCACCAACAGTAATGGTAAACGTCTGGTTATTGAATGGTACAGGTGTTCCATCAGTGGTGGTCATTTCGATATTGGCAAGTTGACCCTCTAATTTTGTTCCAGCTACCAATTCTGCGTCAGCAGTCACTGTAATGGAAAACAAAGAGCCTTCGTTGCCAGGAATAGCTTCACTGCTGATACTGAAGATTGTAAATTGGTCTGTTCCGTCGTCCAAATGGCTGGCTCCAACTGTATGGCTGGTTTCCTCTATGCGATTACCTTTCACCGTAGCAGGATCACCATTATCTTTTAATACTGCTGTCACGCCATCAGGCAGTGCCAGCAACATTTGTCCCGCTGTGTACTCTTTGTCGGAGTTCATTAGGCAGATATTCACTGAAACCTGTCCTCCCTGCGGGATTGTTACATCACCAACGCTCACTTCGTCAGCCATCATGCAGCCAAATCCTACGAATATAGCTGCCAAAAATGTCATTGTCTTTTTCATATACATGGAATAATTATTACTTATTTAAAACAATATTGATAATGCCCACTGCATCACTTATGGTAATATTTCCATCGCCGTTCACATCTGCTGCGTTAGTGATGAACGCTGAAGGAGCACGGTGTAGGATGTAGTTCACAATTCCGACCGCATCAGTTACAGTCACCTTTCCATCACCATTGATATCACCTGTCATAGCTTCAGTTAGAGTCAACTTTGAAGTAAAATCCTTGTGATGCAACGACGTTCCGTCAGTCTTTGTTAGTTCTACTTCTTTGATGCCTATAGTATAATTACCGGTAGCCATGCTTTCTGCAACATTCAGAGTCACGTAAGCAATGGCACCTTCGCTGCCATTCAAGGCAGAAGACGTGCCAGAAAACACAACGAATTGGTAGTTGCCATTGGATAGTTTAGAACCACTGATATTTTGGTCAGTAGCTCTGTCGGACAGCGAATATACAAACTTATTCTTTTCCTCGGTTACACTGACACCCTCTGGCAGTTGTAATTCAAACTGCAAACCCGTAATAGCCGAAGTATTCTTCATCTGTATGGGTAACACGATCATTCCACTCGGAACTCCCACGGCATCATCGATATAGAGCACATCACTCAACACCTTGACAGCGCACATTGCCGTCAGATTGCTGCCGTCAGTCGTCGTAGCTATGATGTTACAACTTCCTGGTGCAACCGCAGTTACAAGTCCGTTACCATCTACTCTAGCTATTTTGCTATTTGCTGTACTCCACGAAACACCTTTGCTAGTCGTATTTGTAGGCTCAACACTTGCTGAAAGCTGAATGTTCTCGCCTATGGCTAATTCGGCTGTTGTTTCGTTCAAAGTGACAGTAGTGGCAAGAACTGGATTTACTGTCACTACACATTGTGCGGACACACCATTATGGGCTGTACACGTTATTGTTGTCACGCCCACACCAACTGCCGTCAAATTCCCCGAACTTGATATTGTTGCAACAGACGCATTAGAACTATACCAGCTCAAATTTGTTGTCGCACCAGCTTCCACTATTTGGGGAGAAAAAGTATAATTGTCTCCTATTGTTGCTGTATATGCTGATGGAAGGATTATCTGCGTTACTTGCGGAACTGGCTTGACCGTAACTGTTAGAGTAAAAGAATTATACTCTGTCTTTTTTGCCCAATATGAAGTACCACCTGACCCTATAGACCAACCAACCTCTGTACAAATCGTAGAGCCGCCAGTAATTGTGTATGTACCAATTTCAAGTGCTGTCACCTCATATGTATTATATCCTCCTTTAAAACCGTTTGTTGAATTACCTGCCAGCTGTACAGTATGATAAGAACTTGCTACCGAAAATGCATTCCCGATGGGGAAATTGGCAACTCCACTCATTGCTTTTGATGTAGAGAATCCGCATATAGAAACAGGATTAACAGAAAATGTCGAACCGACATAAACAGTTTGTGAGATAGTTTTATTCTCTCCATAAGTAACAAGGCTAAGTAGGCACATTAACCACATTAAGACAAATTTCTTCATATATTTTAATATTTGCCTCCTTGCTCCCAGATTCGGCTTTTAAAAAGTTATTGATTAGATTTTCTACGGCACAAAAAAACGTGGGAACTATACTCTTTACTCGTCCCACAGCTTGAGGCTCTTGCATGCCCTGAATAGTTGAACGAGCAAGCATAGAACCCACAATGATACGAACACACTCCTCCCATGCAAAGCATAAGAGTACGTGCATAATCACATCATGTGGGCATCTACCCTCGCAGTGTCCATGACTATTCAAAGGAGTTTGCAAGATTCCAAGCTGTCAAGAACAAAGCGTCAAAGTAAACGCCTTCTTAAATGTCGTGACCCTTTGTCTGTGGAGCAGCCGTCCCTCTCGCGGTCTGGCCGTGATACTCCAAGAGTCGGGTGCAAAGATAGAAAGAAAAATCCGAACCGCCAAGCGATTCGGAAAATATTATTCAAATTATTGAGAAATAGGTTTGAAAAAGGGGT
>ODAI010140405.1_pt1 | contig 10874 bp, 10 predicted proteins | sample 1539321 | NCBI WGS metagenome assembly ODAI01 (sample SAMN02144231, study PRJEB22623) | gut metagenome | biome: sheep rumen | host: Ovis aries | place: New Zealand | reverse complement strand
CCTGCATCTTCTCTTTCGAAGATAGCTGGAAGCTTCATTAAAATACCACCACGAACCTTAACATCACGTAACTCATCTGTACGTGCTGCAAGTGCCTTATCAAGTGCGTCTGGTGTACCTGTACACCAACCGTAATCTACCCAATCTCCGCTCTTTACAACCTTAACAGCTTCTTCTGCTGTTGTAAGCTTGCTTTTGTATTCAGCCTGAAAATCCATAATAAACCTCCGCTCGTTAAAAAATTATCAATTTGTTATATTTTATCACTTTACGCTTCCCACTTCAATATTAGTGGTATAATAAAGATAGAATTTCATCAGGAGGTAAGACTATGGCTAAACAAGAAATTGAAGTTGCTGGTGCACCAAAACAGGTTACCATTACCCCTTTTGAGCATCACACAAAATATCATGAGACAGATTTGCAGGGTGTTATTCACACATCTAATTATCTTAATTGGATAGAAGACGCCAGAATGAATTTGATGGAGCAGATGGGTCTTTCATTTAAACAGATGTTAGACATGGAGATTAGTTCTCCAATGATTTCCCACTCCATAGAATACAGAAGTGAAGTTAAATTTGACGAAACTGTTGTGGTAGAAACAAAGCTTTTGTCCTATGATGGGCATGAAATGGAGGTTACCTATCGTATTTACGATAAAGCTACGGGAGAAGACAGGGCTATTGCAAAAACAACCCATTGCTTCGTAGATAGAAGTGGTATACCGATTTCTATGAAGCGCGCTTATCCAGAGCTGGATACGAAGTTCTTTGAATTTAAATAAAAAACGGATGAGGTGCTTTTTATACACACCTCATCCGGCCTTTGGCCACCTTCCCCTCAAGGGGAAGGCTTTTTTATTGTTTCGCTCCTATTTCCATTAATAGGTTGATAAGCTCGATGTCCGATTCCTGGACACGAAGGTTTGTTTCAAGCTTCTCACCATTTGGGTCGGTAACTGCGATTTCGATGATTGACCCTGGTGTCATTGCCTTTGTGCGGGCTGCGCCAAAAAATGGAAGCAGCTTTGGATGATTCTGATTGAATTTTGCTGCTGCACTTCTTACTCTTAATAAATCTGCTGGATTAAATGCCATAATTCTATTCTCCTACTACAATATATATTTACGCAGTAGATTACGAAGCTCCTCTTCCTTAATTGGCTTTTCAATGTAATCATCAAAGCCTAAGCGCTCATACTCTTCCTTGGCGCCAACTACTGCATTAGCCGTTTGCATGATAAGAGGTGTGTCTTTGTTAGGATTGTCCTCAAGAGAATCTAAAATATCCTTTAGCTCCACACCATCCATGCCAGGCATCAAATGGTCAATGAATATCATATCATATTTTTCATCTTTTATCTTCCCAATCGCTTCAAGTCCACTGATGGCTGTATCTACAGTAATATCTGTATTGCTTAGTAGCATAGAAAATACTCGAAGGTTGATGGCCACATCATCTACAACAAGAATCTTTCCAATCAAATCGAAGATTTCATGTCTGTCGGCTATACGTCTATCACCGTTAGGTCCCATAGAGAAAATGCCGCATGGCTCGATTGAACGAATCTCCTGAGGTATTACTACGGTAAAGGTTGTGCCCTTTCCAAGCTCTGATTCAACTGAAATAGAACCGTCCATCAAATCTACCAGCTGCTTTGTAATAGTAAGTCCCAGTCCTGTTCCCTCAATCTTTTTATTCTGGAATTCCCCAACACGTCTAAAGGAATCAAAAAGATATGGAATGTTTTCTTTGGCAACACCAATACCTGTATCGCTAACCTGTATGATAAGAAGAAGTCTTCCTTCAAAAATCTTGCCGTTAATTGAAAGTGTAATACGACCCTCTGGTGTATACTTTACAGCGTTTGTCAGAAGATTGGTGACAACCTGAATAATTCGCTCCTTGTCCCCTCGAAGAACTGATGGTAAAACATCGCTCATATCAACTTCGAAGGCAAGCCTGCTGGCTTTGGCTCTAGGTCTGACTAATGCGTAGCACTCTCTTACCATATCAAGAAGCTCATAATCCTCTTCCACGATTTCAATTTTGCCTGCATTAACCTTTGCTAAATCTAAAACCTCGTTTACGATGCTAAGAAGATAATTGCCTGCACTATTAACATCTCTGGCGTAATCAAGAATGTTTTCTTCCTTGCTCTCCCTAAGTATCATTTTGTTCATGCCCATGATAGCGTTGATTGGTGTACGCATTTCGTGAGACATTCTACTTAGGAATGCAGAGCTGGCCTCCTGTGCCTGAACTGCCGCATACATATCTCGCTCCATTGAACGGACATTGGTAAGGGCTCTTACATAAGACATGACTATCATGAATAATAGTCCCAAAAGAATTATTATTCTATTCATGGTTGTAGGATGATTTCTGTATTCGTAAATCTGAATCACCCCTGCAGTTACAGCAACAAGAACTCCCAATACTTCTGGGAAGATACTTCTAATATAGCCTTGAATAAAATCACACACACATGTGATTGCAAATATGGCAACTGAAAGCAAAATTCCGATAAAAGCAAATGGAAGCAGCTCGCTTAAATCAGTATTGTTGAAGACCTGCTGAATAATTCCGATGTAAGCCACAAACAAAACCAGCACCTCTGCAATCATATAGAAGATTCTGTATCGGCAATCCTGAATTCTGTCAAAATACATTAACATGATGAGAGGTAAAATCATCAAGCTAATATAAGTAATATATGAAATTAATGAAAAGTTTGGTGCGATAAACTGACGGGCAGATGATTCCGCTAACGCCCATAGACCTGCACACATTACGCCCCATCCTGCATAGAATAAAGGCAGTGTCTTGTTATAAGAAAACTTTACCATAACTCCTATAACAAATGCTATAAATCCAAGAAGTAATAGCATTAAAGATAGGAATAAAGAAAGCTTCTCCCTTTCAAACAAATCATTTACAATACCAAGCTGTGTTCCTATTTTGACTGTGTCTAGTACGCCTGAATAGTTATTGTTACCAGTAAATTCTATTCGAAGAGTTTTCCCCTCGTCATCCTTTCTAACTGGAACAAACATCAATGCTCCTGGACTGTTACTTCCAAAAAGTCTTGTATCAGCAGTTGAGTATTCATACACAAGCTTATCGTCTATGAATGCCACTACATCCTGCTTTTTTGAATCGAATGTAACAAACAACCTGTTGGCAAAAACTCCAGTAATTTTCTTTTGAATTACCAGCTTGTTTTTTGATGTAAGTTCATATTCCCCAGGCAATTGGATGTCTACCAAACTGCCATCAGGTGCTACTCTCTGCCAACCTGTGCTGTAATCCTCCAACGAAAAATCTGAATAGGTTCTTTCGTCAGGCAATACATGCTCACCTATAATCATAAGGGCTATAACAAACCCGTATAAAATCAATCCACATGTAATAATAATCTGAAAGACAAATCTGCTTGTTTTCTCCATATCAATTCCCCATTTTCTAAGCTTTAGATTTATTGTAATATTTCAGAACACCTAAAACAACAAGTTACGAAAATTGTCACAGAATTTTAAACATTATCACCACTATTAAATGATATACTAAATTTGTATGAAGTAAAATCAGGCCAACTACAAACCAGGAGGTGTGATATGGCTAGTTCAGAACAGATTGCAAGAGAATATTATGATACAGGAATGGAGCTTATTCATGCTAACAGCATGGAGCCTGCAATAGACAATTTGAACATGGCATTGTCCATTTATGAGGAATTGGACGACCATGTGTCATACATTTGGACCATCAGAGGGCTTGCCATTGCCTATGGCATTCTTGGATATGATAGCAAAATGCTTCACAAAAGCCTTGCTGCCCTTAACTACATTGATAAAAAGGGGGTTCAAGGGGCCAAGCATTTCTTCTATACTGCAATCTGCGATAGATACATGGTTCTTGGTGATTATGATAGCGCCATTAACTATGGAAAAATGGCTCTTCAGGATTTAGAGGACCACGGAACTGATTTTCCTAACGAACCTCATTCTTATATGGTTGCCTGCATGAACTTAGCTTACTCATACTTACATATTAATAGATATCCAGACGCAGAAGTATTTTTAAAGCGCGCAATAGAAATTGCCAAGAAGAACGATTTGCATCACCATGACCTTAGCCTGTCAGTTTTAAATGCTAATCTGCATTATCGTATAGGCGATAATCAATATGTTTACGACCATATCGATGAATTAGTTACATTTATAAAAAGCAATAGAATTACAATCCAGGATTATATTCAGGATTTAAAGCTTCTTATAGAAACCTTCTGCGGAATGCATGAATATGAAAGAGCTGAAGCTGTGGCTACCAGCTTAGAGTCAACTGCCACAATATCAAACGATGTTCGCATGAAGCTTAACGCAGCCCAGCTATATATGATGGTTTACAAGCTTAGTGGTGACACCGAAAAATATCATAATGCCTGTGTAAAATTTGCAGAGGGAACCATCGCTGTAAAGGAAGCAGAAGCAACAGAACATCTTTTAGAGATGGACACAGCAATCGCATTGTCTATTGCCGATACACCTTTAGATTTATTATAATCTCTTTTATGGAGAGTAATGAATCATGAAGAGAAAACTTGGAATTACACTAATCATTATTTTTGCAGTGGCTATTTTTATCAAGGCTGAGCTTGATTTTAACCCATCTGTCAGGGTTCTTGCCTCTGTTATCAATTTCTCAGAGTCCACACTTACAAGTGATGACTACTTAGCTTACAATATCGATTTGAAGGATTTATTCCGAAACTACACCAATGCTGATGTTAGATATTCTGGAAGCGCCTATATTAAACAGCTTAAGAGCTTTCCATATTCTATCAGCGGTAGTATCAAGGGCGAACGTTCACCAGAGCAGAAAAAGTTTTCCTGCAAGGCCGATTTGGATGTTCTTGTATTGAATGTTGGCAAAATGGATCTTTATGCTAAAGACAGCAGCGTGTATCTTGTTGCCCCTATGCTTGGGGATATTGCCTTTGGCTTTGATACTGGTGAGAATCTATTCCTTAAAGCTCCAAATCTTAACAACGATATTAATAGAGAATGGTTTCATAGTAACAAAAAGAACATCTACAACTTTGTCCGTAGCATTGATATCGAAAAAACCGGCGTAATATATGTAGATGAGGATGGAACCAAGGCGGAGGAATTTGCCATCGTAATTCCAGAAGGTGAAGGTGATTTCATCTGGCAGCTTCTTGGAATGGACGCACCTGACCACGATATTAAATGCTCTATCTTTTTGGATAGATTTAACCACACAAGAAAGCTTGTATTCGACCTTTCTTATAAAACAAAGGGTGCCTACATTTCTATCTACGGTAAAAACCTTAGCACATTAGAGCTTTTCAGCCCTCTTCCAGATAACGAACGAGTTACTGCTACTATCAAACGTGATGGCAATTCAAACTACACTAACGCATACATTGACAACATTACCTACAACACCAGCGCTGGTGATACCTTCACTGTTGATTGCGGAGTTCTTTTAAATTATGTGGAAAACGGCATCAATGTAGAAATGACAAATGTTACTGTAGCCAAAAACGAATCCACTCTTGCTGAAGGCTATGTTAAGGGCAAGGTTCAAACTGTTGAGAACATGGGAGATGTATTTGAAAATGCCCATGCCGATTTAGATAATGTCACTATTATCGATTGGGATACAATAAAAAATGACACCGCCTCATTCATAGACGATGTCATTTCCAAAGCTCGTGATAATGTAGATATATTTGACTTATTCGACTAACTAAGCTTCCCCTGGAAAGCTTCCTAAAATCTTATAAAGCAATCGGTAAAGCTGTTCAGTCTCAGTAGGCGATAGCTGAACACATTTGCCCATTTTAGCAGGTATTTCACATGCCTGCTTTTTTAATTCCAATCCTTCCTTTGTCAAAGTGATAATAAGATTTCTCTCATCATCCTTTGAACGGCTTCGCTTAACATATCCCTTCTGCTCAAGCTTCTTAAGCACAGGTGTAAGTGTGCCGGAATCCAAGAAAAGTTTGTCGCCAAGAGCCTTAACTGTAATCTCCTCTTCCTCCCATACTACCATCATAGTGATGTACTGTGTGTATGTAAGGTCGATTGGGTCAAGATATGGCTTGTATCTTTTAACAATCTCCTTTGAGCATGCATATAGTGGAAAGCATAGCTGATTTGAAATTTTTAAGCAATCATATTTATCGCCCATATTAACTCACCTCTATTAATTATAAGTTTTTAGACACGAAATCTGAAAGAGCTTCCTTTGGTACAAAGCCAACATTCATGTCTACCTTTTCCCCATCCTTTAAAACAACTACTGCAGGAATATTCATGATACCATATTCTCTAGCTAAATCTGGATTATCATCTGTATCAATGCTGTAGAATTTTGCCTTGCCATCAAGCTCCTCTGAAACCTCTTCAAGAACAGGTGCAAGCATCTTACATGGTCCACACCATGTAGCATTGAAATCTAAAACTGAAATTCCTGACTTATCAAGTGCCTTAAATTCATCCTGATTAATTTTCTTTACCATAGTATATCTCCTTTCAAATTAAATCAACAATTAATTCTCTTGCTTCTTAAGCTCTGCTAAATATGAAACAGCTGAAAGAGCTGCAACATTACCTTCACCTGCTGCCTTAATATACTGATATGGAGCACCAGTAATATCTCCGCAAGCAAATAAGCCTTTGATGTTAGTGTTCATCTGCCTATCAACCGCAATATGGTTACCATCCATTGTAAGTCCTGGAACAAGCTGAGATGGTGCTATCTGTTCCCTAAGGATAAATATTCCATCTGCCTTGAAGGTGTCACCATCAGTTTCAAGTGTGGCTGTACCATCAGCGTATGCAATAGATGTTGGCTTAACGCCACATGTTACTTCGATGTTACCGCCAAGCTTTCCAGCGTAATCGTACTGTGGTAAGTAATAAACCTTATCTGCACGCTCTGCCAAGAATTCTGCTTCCTCTTCATCTGCTGCACTGTATGCAACAATGATAGCTGTCTTTCCTTTATAAAGAGCGGCATCGCATGTAGCACAATAGCTAACGCCTCTGCCTAAGAATTCCATCTCACCAGGGAAAGGCTTCATAGCTGTCATACCAGCTGCTACGATAACTGTGCTAGCCTCGTAATCACCACCGTGGCACTGAATAGCGAAATATTTGCCCATGGAATAAACTGCGTTAACCTTATCCTCTGTGATTTCCACTCCCATGGATGTGGCATGATTTAAAAATGCCTTTGCCATTGCATCACCTGCTACGTTAGGAAGACCTAAATAGTTCTGAATAGTGTGTGCCTTAGCTACCTTATCAGATGAACCCTTCTGACCAAGCAATAAGACTGTTTTATTTCTAACCTTAGCAGTGATGGCTGCCTCTAGTCCTGCAGGACCAGTTCCGATAACTGCAATATCATATCTTTCCATCTTACTATCTCCTTGATAAAAACTTAGGAAGCCTATTAGAATATAACTAATCTTTTAGGTTGATTAAATTGTACACAATCTAATTGCCTTTGTCAACACGTTTTTTATTAAAAAAATAGAGCTCTAGGATTATTATCCTAAAGCCCTATAAAAACTACTAATATTATGCTTAAAGTAAAAGTAAAAACTATTTAGCTCTCTTCTTAGTATATACTGTAATACCTGCTACAGCACAAATTGCAACAATGATTAAGATGATATACCATGGGAAGCCTGCTTCAGCCTTCTCTTCTACTGCAAGAGGAGTTTCCTCTTCTTCGATTTCAGTTGTCTCCTCTTCTGGCTCTTCCTCTTCAACAACTTCTTCCTCTTCTTCAGAAGTGTTTTCAGATGCCTTTACCTTCGAACCAACTGCCTTAGCTCTCTTTGTGCTTTGTCCTGCTGTAGCTGATGCAGCTGCTGTAGGAACCTCAGCGTCTACAATCTGCAAGCCTGAAGCTGCTGTAAGTGTTGTTGAAACATCGCTTAGGTTAGAAGCTCCTGAGTTGCTAGAACCGTTTGAACCGTTTGAACCGTTATTAGAACCGCCGTTGTTTCCACCGTTAGATGGATTTGTTGGGTTTGTTGGGTCTGTTGGGTCTGTTGGGTTCGAAGGCTGTACCTTCTTTCTGTAAAGTGAGCTTGTGTCGTATTTAGTAGCTGTGCCAGTTGTGTTCTGCACAGATTTACCAGTAACATATGTCTTTGGTCCAATATAACCATTAAGTGCAGACATGTTCTTGATAGAGTTCTTTACAATAACTGGGAAGCTAAATGTCTTAGACCATTCGTTAATTGTAACCTGAACGCCTGAGTATACATAGTATGGTGTGTATGAAATGTTTCCATCTGCATCCTTTGTCATACCATATACTGAATTCCAAACATTAGCTGCTGCTGTAGAGCAGTTATGTGTGAAAATGTTAAAGTAGCTTTCCTCAGCAAACTTCTGAAGAATTGCATCAGTCTGTTCCTGTGTAGCATCTAATTCGATGATTTCGTTAGGACCCTGATCGTACTCTAACTTCTGGTTGTAGAGCTCACGATTGATAAATACACCACCATCTGTGTGATCTGAAAGTACCATATCAACAAATGCTGTGCTCTCGTTACCGAGTGTCTGTAAAATCTCGTTGAAGTGCTCTGCAACATATTCTTCAGAAACGTTCTCATCCTTGAACTCGTTCCAAAGCTGTGTAAGCTCAGGGATATGTCCCTTGAACATTACGATTGCTTTGTTCATGTAATCCTTAGCTACGTCATTCTTATCGGCCATACCGTAGTTACCGATAGAAACGTAATCGCCACGGTCAAGCTTTACTGTAGCTCTTGATGGCTCGTTAAAGATATATTCTGTGTATAAGTCACTAGCTGCTTTCTGTCTGTCAGCCTTATTAGCGTCTGTAATCTCGTCTGCTGTGCTTCTCCATGATACGAATGTAGCATCCTGATTATCTGCAGCAAGCTGTGCTGCTTCCTGGAGCTCATCCTTGTATTCTGGATTTGTTGTGTAATAGCCATAAAGCTTATCGATAGAAATATAAAGGTCATTTACGTAGCTTGTGTAAACAATGTATACGTGACCATGTGTTGGGTTGTTAGTAGATTCATCATGACGTGCAACCAGTCTGACAGAACCAACTACACCACCTGCAAGACCTCTTGTGAATGGTGCTGTATCATCTGCATCGTTAATGCCATCACCATCTGTGTCAAGAAGTGTTGGGTCTGAATTAAGTACTGCATATTCTTTTCCGTTCTCAACCTTAACAGAAACTTCCTGTCCGTTAAGAAGACCATCGCCATCTAAATCATTAGATGACTGAACGTCTACGTAAGAATAATTGCCAAATACCTTTTTGCCATCTGCTGTAAGGATTTCACCGTCGCATAATAGCTTTGTGTATAAATCTGAAATGCCATCTTCGTTGAAATCTTTTCCATCTTCAGGCTCAATCAATTCAAACTCATCAAGATTGATTTCCTCTTTTTCTTCAACTGTCTCCTCTGTAGGTTCTTCTGTAACTACTGTTTCCTCTGAAGATTCTACAGGGGCTGTAACTACTTCACCTGATTCTAAAGCTGTTTCGTCGATGATAGGTTCAACAACATCATCAGTAGCTTCTGTTGGTTCTGCTGTAGCTACTTCGTTCTCAGTAGACTCTGTCTGCTCTACAGGTTCTGTAGTAGCTTCAACAGCTTCGGTTGTCTCTGAGATATCATTATCAGCCTGTGCTGATAGTGGAGATACTGACTGAAAAAGAAGTGCGCCGGCAAGTGCCATCGCAACAAATTTACAGTGTTTCTTCATAATATTTATCCTCCCTCTAAAATAACACCGAGTGTCATTATAGCACAGAACAACTGTTATGAAAACTATTTTATACGACACAAGTTTCCTAAAGCGTATAAAATTACACAAAATACACAAAAAAACCCAGGTCTAATTCGACCTGGGTGTAACAATTCATAAAATTATACTTCAAACATTTTATTTACTAGGCTTTCCTCGCTATCCATCTGTTTCTTCAAAGCCATGTTCTGAGCCTGGTTTACAACCTGACTATTCTTCATTCTGGTCACTGCATCTGCAAAGTCTGCATCTTCCTTGCGAGACTGAGCTGCAGTAAGGTTTTCAGCGGTATTGCCATTCACCTTATACGCTGCTTCAAGACCATTTGTTTCAGCCCCGATTTTACTCCTCATTGAACTAAGTGAGGAATATGTATCATCTAGTGCCTTTGTAGAAATTTTTTCAGCTGCCTGAGAAACATCAAAATTCTCTAAATCGGCAACTGCAGATTTGGCGTCTGATTCAGTAATAGTAGAGCTTGCGGCGCCTGTGTAAATATTGATATCACCAGTATTTCCGTCTAAAAGCTTCTTTTCGTTATACTGGGCCTGATTGATTGTCTGATTAATTGTAGCAACTGATTGTTCATTGGCTTCCTGAAGAATAGCTCTGTCGCTTTCTGAATAAAGGCCATTCATTGCACGAACTGTATTCTGTTCAATATCGCCCATTGAATCAGAAATATTTGCAAGAGCTCCATCAGCAATATTTGTTGCATCTATTCCATAGGAAATGTTCTTGCTGCCCTGATTTAAGCTGTTAACTTCTTTTTCGATCTGCTTTGAAATAGCAAGTGCAACTGCATCATCAGCTGCTGAGTTTACCTTCTTACCTGTTGAAAGCTCCTTAGCGCTTTTCTTCTGCTGCTCCTCTGTAGCTTTCATGTGATTAACACTGTTCTGATACTGTGATGTATTTACGTTAGATTGAATCCTCATAACACTCACCTCAATCTTTCGTTATAAATATTTCTTATATATCAATTCTTAACAGAATTATAACACCGCAGTATTTAATTGTCATGTG
>ODAI011985563.1_pt1 | contig 10876 bp, 8 predicted proteins | sample 1539321 | NCBI WGS metagenome assembly ODAI01 (sample SAMN02144231, study PRJEB22623) | gut metagenome | biome: sheep rumen | host: Ovis aries | place: New Zealand | reverse complement strand
TTTGATAAGCTAACGGCACTAGCCTATGCAACGGAATGCAATATTATCGGACTGACATTATCAAAAGAAACAGGGATACCAAAGACATCAGACGGCCGATTAGAAATAGCGGCAGATATGTACGAAAGATTTCAGGATAACGGGATAGAAACCTCAAAGATATATTTTGACCCGCTGGTATTACCGATTACGGCAGACCAATCACAAGCGAGCGAAGCAATAAACACAATAAAAATGATAAAAGAGAGTTTTGATCCGCCCGTAAAAACAGTTGTCGGATTATCAAATGTGTCAAACGGATGCCCGACAGAATTAAGACCTATAATAAACCGCATTTTTGCAGTACTAGCTAAAGGTGCAGGATTAGATGCTGCAATCATTGACGCTAAGGACAGCGAATTAATCAGAATATTAAAAATGTTGGATAACAATAATCCAATTAGTGCGATAGACGAATTATACTTGAGGTTAGCATCAATGATAGAGAATTTTGAAGAATTAGAAGAAGTGAAGTATAATAAAGATAGCAAAGAAGAAGATGTAATAATAAAAACTGCGGGTATAATATTGAATAAGAATGTATACTCGGATAGCTTTACACAAATTTAATTTTTTGCTAAAATGAAGAATTATAAGGAGTAGGGAAAATTAAAAAGCAGATTTTATTAACGGCATTAATATTAGCATTGGGAACAGGTGTTGCAGAAGCAATGACACCTGAAGCCAGCGAGTTATATCAAGAAGCATGTTCATTAGAGTATAAGCAGGAATTTGCAGGAGCGGTTGAAAAGTTACAAGAAGCAATAAAATTGAGTCCTGACGATTCAATGCTATTAACGAAACTTGCAGGTATGTATTCTGATTTAAACGAGTTTGATAAAGCAATAGCAGCATACGAAAAGGCTATCGAAATTAAACCTAATGACGCATTCATATATATAAGCTTGGGCAGCATATATGAAACACAAAGCAAATATGATAAAGCGCTTTCAGCATATGAAAATGCCCTAAAGATTTTCCCTGAGTACAAATATAATTATTTGAATATCGCAAACGTACAATACCAAACAAAAGATTATAAGAATGCTATTGAAAATTACAATATGTTTTTGGATACATATTCTCAGCACTGGGAAGCAAGAAAGAGCCTTGCAAATGCATATTTAGTGAACGGAGAGCCGCAAAAGGCAGTAGTTGAATTTGAGAACTTGTATACAAATAATCTTGACCACTTTGATGATTATGCCAACTATGGTATAGCATTGTTCAAGACAGAAAATTATGAGCGAGCAGCAGAATTTTTAGAAAAAGCTGTTGCAAAAGACAATGAAAATATAACAGCGAAAGTATGTTTGGCATTAAGTTATCAGGCATTAGACAAAAATGAATTAGCATTATCGCAATTTGAATCAATTTTCAAAAATGAAAATGATTATAATTCCGTAAGATTTGATTATGCAAACCTTTTGGCTGATATGGGTAAGAATGACCAAGCCATAGAACAATACAAAAAATACAGCGAATCATATCCTGATGATTATATGGGCTATAAGAATTTAGGGCTAGTATATAAACGGGAAAACAAAATGACTGAAGCAATAACAGCATTTGAAACAGCTTTGGCTAAGAATTCAAAAGACGTTCAGGTACAAAAAGAACTTGCCGAATGCTATCATATAGAAAAGAAATATGCAGAAGCACTAAAATACTATGAAGATATATTGGCAGCTTATCCGGACGATATAGATACAAAAACTAACAAAGCAATAGCACTCCATGCAATGGACAGATATGAAGAAGCAATTACGTTATATAATGACATTTTGCAAACCAAAGATAGCGAAATGATACAAAACAATCTGACAGATGCAATAGTATCACAAGCTAATGTTGATTTAGAGGCTAAGAATTATTCCCGAGCTATTGATAATTACGTGAAAGCAATTTCAAGAGGAACAAAAGACAGCTATGCATATTACGGATTAGCCAGAGCATATCAGGCAACAGGGGTGAATGATAAAGCTGTTGAATATTTTGAAAAAGCAATTGCAATGGACCCTGACAGAACAGAATACAGCAGAGCGTTTGCGTCATTTATTTCAGAAATAAATAAACCACAAGAAACATTAAACACTTCATCAACAGGGGAATTAAATGCAGTTGTAATAAGCCTTCCCGGAGTAAAACCGGCAGAGGATAACAGCTATGTAAATAATATTACCAACAACAAGAGTTTGATTGCAAAAGGTGACGAAAATTACAAAGCACAAAAATATGATGAAGCAATTAAATATTATAAAGAAGCTCTGCAATATAAACCGTCAGATGAAGAAACTTTGTTAAAAGTCGGTAATATGTATAAGCAGAAAAAAGATAACAAAAATGCAATAGATTTTTATAAAAAGTCAATTTTTGTAAAACCTGAATATGCAGACGGCTGGTTTAATTTGGGACTTGTATATTTAGACCAAAACAATTACACACAAGGCAAAAAATGTTTTGATAAAACAATAGAAATTAACCCAAAATATGCAAACGCATATTATGCATTGGCTTCAATAAACGAATCAGAAAACAAAAAAGATGCAGCTATAAAGAATTACGAAAAATTCTTGGAGTATAACACAGATGATTCGGTCACAGATACTGTAAAAGCCAGATTAGAAAGCCTTAAAAAGTAATGAAAAAAATATTAACAATAATATTTACGATTATATTGAGTTGTCTTACGACCGCCTGTGATGTTATAGATAAGCCGGATAAGCCTGCAATTTTATTTAACAATCAGCCGATAACCAAACAGAACGTAATGGATATGTCATCCGTATTTGCACGCGGAGCAAGGATATACTACCTGATACTAATGCCAAAAACGCAAAATTCACGCATTTTAACCGTACAGGTAATAAAAAAAGGCAGCAGAGAATACTTAGGATACAGTCTGTTTATGACACGTACAATTCGTTTAATGGATGAAGAAGAACGTTATTACACCGATTATTTGGTAATCAATGAAGCCGGGGCATATATAATGAAAGTATATTCACGTGATAACCCTCAAAAAGTCCTCACTCAAGCGGAATTTTATGTAAGATAAATTGACTAAATCAGTGAATTTTTAACAGCTTTATAAACAGCATTTGTACGATTATTGGCAGACAATTTCTTTAAAGCGGATGCCAAATGAGCCTTAATAGTGTGTTTACTGACAAACATTTTTTGTGCTATTTCCTCATTACTCAGACCCTGAGCAATATACTCGACTATTTGTATTTCTCTTTTTGTTAAACTTCCCATTACTATAATTCCTTAAAATATCTTCAATATAAAGATTTTATAATAACAACAACGCTAAGTAAACATAGCCACTTGGCTATATTTTAAAACTACTTATAAAATTTAATACATTAGTCGCAAATAAATAATTATTATCTTTTATAAAGTTGTGCTTTGTCAAATACTCTCATTTCAGGATTATAATTTTTTAAATAATCAATCGCTTCCTTGGGAGAGTTAGCAATATAATACAAATTACCAGAATCTTGGTGTGCAAATTTTTGTTTAATTATTTCATTAAAAAAATCAACCAATCTATCATAAAAACCATTTGTATTGATAAAAACAATTGCTTTGTTATTGTAGCATAACTGTTTCTGCACAATTATTTCCGCAACCTCTTCCAAAGTACCAAAGCCGCCGGGTAAAGCTATAACAGCATCCGAAAGTTCATCCATTTTTGCTTTTCTTTCTCTCATCCCTTTAGTGAGATGAAAATCATCACATATTTTTGCAGATACCCCATAATCATACAACTTTTCCGGCATAACACCGTGCAATTTTCCACCGAGCTGCTTAAAAATTCCTGCACAAGCCCACATCAAACCCAAACGGCTCCCTCCATAAATCATTTCAAAGTTGTTTTTCGCAAGCAGAGTCCCCAGTTCAGAAGCTTCGCGATAATAACTTTCTTCCAAATAATCGCAAGACGAAGCAAAAACACAAATTTTCTTAATCATTAAAATCGCCCCCGATTAAATATAAATTTGAGCATGCTCTGCCTGTTCCTGTTTTTGAACAATCATAATACTGATTTTCAATTGTTTTTTCATAGCCGATTGGTTCAACTTTATTTGAATGTACCTTGACCCCATATACATCTTTTCCCCAGGTATTTGGTGGCAACAATCCGTTAACGTCAAATGTCATAATAAATATTGTATCATTAGCTTCCACATTATCAGGAGTATCTTTTATTCCAACAATCATGTTATTATCCGCGAAATAGTAATCGTCAATGTAATATAAATCGTTTTTTACAACTGCAGATTTATTCATATACTTAACTTTATAACGTTTCGGGAATTTACTGTTGTCCTTTAAACGAAAATATGGTTTTAAGATAGTTATAATTAAATCTTCACGTTCATTTGCTGTTTTAGCACGTTTAAAACTTGTCAGTATATCAGATTGCTCTTGTTTTAAAATAGCATCCTGAACATATGTCAATTTATTATAGGTATCTTTCCATTTAGTAATAAAGTTTGCTTGAACAGTTGATTTTAAAGATGTTGGAATAAACAACAAAATAAATGCAAACAATACAAGTAACGTTACAGAATATTCAACTCTCCATTTACCTAACTTCATAATCAACCTGCCATATCTATACGACGTTTTTCTTCCATAAGTTTATCATATATCCATTCGGGAACAAAATTTTTACCAAGAATAACTTGTCCGTTCATAATATTTGGAGCGTGAAAATCCGAACCTCCGGTCACAATTAGTCCCATGTTTTCTGCCATTGATGAAAAGTACTCTACAACAGCAGGAGAATGTTTCCTATGGTAAGCTTCAATTCCTCTTAATCCGTGAGTCATTAACTCCTTGATTAAATCTTCAGCAATATCAATATCATGCGGGTGTGCTATTACAGGAATACCGCCTGCATCATATATTATCTCAACAGCATCCTGCGGGGATACTGTTTTTCTTGGTACATAAACAGGAGATTTTTCATGAATATATTTTGCATAAGCTTCCATAACATTAGAAGTGCCACCGGCATTAGTAATAGCTTTTGCAATATGCGGACGACCAATACTGCCGCCATCGGCAACTTGTTTTTTAATATCTTCTAACTTTATTCTTATGCCTTCTTTTTTATTCAACAAATCAATAATTTGATTTACCTGCTCTATTCTGGCATTCTGCTGGGTTTTTAATAACCACTTAAAATCATTGTTTTCCGTGTCCATCATATAACCCAGAATATGAACTTCATAGTTTTTATAAAGAGTATTAATTTCAACACCTTTAATAAGTTCTAAAGACTTATTATTTTGTTTGATATAATCATGTGCCACTTTATACGATAAAACGTTGTCGTGGTCTGTCAGAGCAATGACTTCTAAACCGACGTCAATCGCGGTGTCAACTATTTTTTCCGGTGAATAAACTCCGTCAGAAAAATAGGTATGGATATGAAAATCTGACTTCATTGACTTTTTACCTCATCTGTTTCTTTTCTACTACAATAAAATCTTTTTATGGCAACAGCATATCCTGTTTCAGGATTAATCTCCACTAACACCGCATTAATTTGTGTTGTTGCGCTGTTTGCAACTTCATAACGCTCCGGTAACGCTGTCAAAAATCTGCTAAGAGAGGTTTGATAATCCATACCTATAACACCCTCTGATGCCCCGCAATATCCGGCATCTGTTATGTAACCGGTTTTGTTATCTATAATACATTCATCAGCTGTTTGAACATGAGTATGTGTCCCAAAAAATGCTGAACAGCCAAGCTCCGAACAATATTTTGCAAAACAAATCTTTTCGGCAGTAGCTTCAGCATGGAAATCTATTACTATAATCGGAGTGATTTCCTTTATTCGTTCAATTTCAGCCCTTACAATTTCCCACGGATTTTCTATCGGTGTCATAAATACTCTGCCTAACGCGTTAATCACACCAATTTTAAATCCGTTATATTCAAAAATTTCAGCCCCTTTACCTTGAACGGTATTGGGGTAATTAATTGGACGCAGAAGTTTCGACGCATTTTCGATGTAGTTAAAAATCTCTTTTTTATCCCAAATATGATTTCCTGAGGTCATGCAGTGAACCCCATATTCACTTATTTCATTATAATTTTTTTCGGTTAAACCAAATCCGTGGGATGCATTTTCAACATTAGCAATAACAAAACATTCACTTAAATCAATATCTATGTTCGGATAAAATTCTGCCGAATTTTGCAGAAAATCTCTTACGGCAAACCTTCCCGGTCTGCCGACCATATCTGGGAAAAATAAAATTTTTAGTGTTGATACTTTATCTTTCATCTTTGCTTTCATTTAGTAAATAAGGCAATAAGGCAATATGTAAATAAAACTTTAAGCTTTTAAAATATTTATTTTTAGACATATAGATAATGAAGTCCTATTGCCTTTCTAATTACTTCGCTATTTCAGTTGTTCTAAACTCTCTTACAACCGTTACTCTAATTTGACCCGGATAATCGAGTTCATCTTCAATACGTTTTGCAACGTCACGAGCCAATCTTTGAGAAGCTAAATCGTCAAACATTTCTGCCTGAACAATAATTCTTACTTCTCTGCCGGCTTGTACCGCAAAAGACTGTTTAATACCTTCATAGCTGTTTACAATTTCTTCAATCTTTTGAAGACGTTTAATATATATTTCTAAGGTATCGCGTCTTGCCCCCGGACGACCTGCGGAAATTGCATCAGCAACTTTTACTAATACCGCCTCAATAGTATTTGCAACAACATCATCATGGTGCGCTTCAATTGCGTGAATAACTTCAGGTTTTTCACCATATCTTGATGCGATTTCAACACCTAACTGAATATGTGTACCCTCTTGAGTTTGGTCAACAGCTTTTCCAATATCGTGAAGCAATCCTGCACGTTTTGCAACCGCAACATTTGCTCCGATTTCAGCTGCAAGCATACCGGCGATATGTCCTACTTCAAGTGAATGTTTTAGAACATTTTGACCGTAACTTGTTCTGTAATACAGGCGCCCTAAAGTTTTTATTAATTCTTTATTCAATCCCATAACGCCCATATCTAACGCAGCATTTTCACCTTCTGTCCATATTTTCTTTTCAATTTCTTCATTGGCTTTCTCAACCATTTCTTCAATACGTACAGGGTGGATACGTCCGTCGACAATAAGTTTTTCTAATGCTAATTTGGCAACCTCGCGGCGAACAGGGTCGAAACTTGATAATACAACAGCTTCAGGAGTATCATCAATAATCAAATCAACTCCGGTCAACGTTTCTAAGGCTCTGATATTACGACCCTCACGACCGATTATTCGGCCTTTCATTTCGTCATTCGGCAAAGCTACGACTGAAACAGTTGTTTCAACAACCTGTTCTATCATACATCTTTGCATTGTAGTTGATAAAATTTCTTTTGCTTTTTCTAAAGAAACTTCTTTTATTTTGGCTTCATTTTCTCTGATAAGAGTCATTTGTTCCTGAGCCAAATCATGCTTCAATTGTTCCAACAGCATGTTCTTTGCATCTTCTGCGGACATGCCTGCAATTCTTTCTAATTCTGTTGTTTGCTTTTGAACAATTTCTGCCAAATAATCTTCTTTTTCTAATAATTCATCAATTTTTCTTTGTACTTGAAGATCTTTATCGGTATACTCCTGAATTTTGTCTTCAAGCATGTCTTCTCTTTTTGCTAACTTAGCTTCTTGTCTTGATAATTCTTGTCTGCGTTCTCTTTCTTCTTCGTTTAATTTTTCTCTGTCATTTTGAAGCTCTTCAATTGCTTTAATTTTAGCTTCCTTAAACAAGATTTTTTCCTTTTCCTCCAAAGCTTTCTTATCTTTTTCAACGGCAAGGAGGACAGATTTAACTTTGTTCTGCTGAACAAAAAGCACGGCGATTAAGGCTATTACCGCAATAATCGCAACAATTAGTGCAATATTCACCATGGATTGCTTACCTTGTCCTTTTCTATTTTTTTATAATACACGCAATGCCCGATACATCTAACCTATCGAGCTTATTGTCCAAATTCAACTATTCAAACAATTATCATTGCATATATTTCCAAAAATGTTATCTACTACATCTGTTTATAGTGTATCATGGTTTTTAATTTTTGTATAGGGGGGTAAGTAAAAGTCCTTAATTTAATAAAATGTTAGGTCTACAAGTTACATACATTTTCTAATTGTTACATTTCTTTAATTCACACAATAAAAACAACAAACTTTTAAATATTTGGATTTATATTAAGAAGAATATAATCATGATTGTAAACAACAGCTATAAAATTTTTAATATATATACCCACAAAACTCAAGCAGCAGAAAACAAACCACCCGTTCGACTTTTGCCGCAAATAAGAGAATTGTCAAATATTTATTATCAGCCTGTTTTTACTGCAAGAAAAAAAGAGATGAGTGATGAGGAGTTTGAACAACGTTTTAAAGCACTTAGAGAAAATATAGGCAAAAGTAAAATGTTGGAAACTTTTGTCACAAAAGACAATATAGACTTTGCGGAAAAACTTTATAATAAGGGCATTGCAAAAGGTTTAATTTCAACAAATGACTATTATAAATTTGTATCGTTAGTCAATAAAGATAACAAACATTTTGCAAATCGGACTTTATTTAAAAATTTAGAATACGAAAGATTATATCGTCCTATTTTAATTGCATTACCCTATGTTAATAAAGAAAATGAAAAAATTGCCGAAAAACTTTGTGATGGGTCAACAGGCAATATATTAATCGATGAAATTATGTCCCTGCTTAATAAAGAAAGTATTCCTCTGGTAGAAGCAATTTTTAAAAGTCCTAACGTGTATTATAAAGATTTCTGTACAAAACATATATTAGAAACTTTAGAAGAGGACAAAACAGATATCGGAGTACTTGCACAGCTTTGCTCGGATTGTTATGATGATTACGAAGAAACCTCGTACGGATTTCCTGAAAGCATAATTCCTTATATCCCAAGGGAAATAAAATCTGAAACAGTCGATTTATTCAGACAAATATATGATAACGATTATGAAACCGCTGGTGCTATCTATAGATCTATAACGGAATACAATACGAACATGGTTAAGTGGTTTTTACAGAATAAAGAAAAGATTAACGTGCATAATCTTGACGATATTCTTAAGGCTACTGATGAAAATAATCAAGAATTTTTAATAAAAATATTTACATCTGCTGAGTATAGTGACAAGCAAAAATTATGGATATCTTCCTTTACTCATAAATTTCCTTCTGCAATTCCTATCATGGAAAAAGAAATCGAAAAAGGGGATTTTGATCTGGAAAAAGTTCGGAATTACGTAGATTACGGATATTACAAAGACTCAAAAACCAAACTGTTTATGCTCGAATGCGGAATTAATAATATAGATAAAAAAATTGAACACCAGCGGCAATTGATTTTAAAACACCCTGAAAAATATCTTAATTACGAAAGAAAAATAGATGAAATAACAGATAGTTATTTTGTGCGTGAAAATCAAATTATGTTTGCCCTATTTGATAAAGAAACTCTTGATGTATTGTTCAGAAAAAGACTAAATAAAGCATTCGCATTCAGCCGGCAAGTTCGCAGAAAATTAGGCTATAATGAACTTATAACATTGAAAAAAGCATTTGATTGCAAAACTGCTTCAGGCAAGCCTTTAATGCCGCAACAAAAATTAGATTTAGCAGAATTAGTCTGTAATTATAAAGATTTAGATATACCTGTTGATAATCTGAAAAAAATGATTGACAAAAATAAAATTGATATAAGTCAATTAAAGTTTAATATACTAAAAGCTGTTATAGCAAATATTGATAATACAATGTTTGATTCCAATTCAAATTTTTCTGACAAAAAACTCTTAAATTGGGATGTCGCTTATATTAATTTGGTTAATAAATCATTCAACGAATCCGGAGAAGACAATAAAGAGTTGTTTAGAGCATTAATTTCTGCCGCAAATTCTTCCATTGATTTTAAAACTGCTATTCACGATAAAAACAGTTATTTTGGAAAACAAAATTTGAATAATAAACAGATGTTTCAGTCATTGGATTTAGATTATGATAAATGGTTAAATCCACCCAAAAGTGCAGAAGTTCATTTCGTTTCAACGGATACCAATACTGAGCAATTAAAACAAATTGCACAACAATTAACGGAAGATATTGAAACTTTAAGAAAAACAGGTGCTAAAAAGTATGTAGATAAACAACTTAAACATTGCATAAAAGATGATAAAATTGAAATTCCAAAAGTTTATTATTCAAATAAAAAGAATTTGCAAAACTTTATTCAAGGTGTAAATAAACAGCTCGAAAGAGTTTGGACGAAAGCTCAATCAAACAAAAATAATCCTAAAAAATCACAAATAGCAATGCAAACATTAACAATACAAAACCATATCAACCAAAGATTAGAAGACACAAAAGCTATAAATGATGTTGAAGAAGAAAAATCTCTGGATTTAACAATTAAAATGTGGGACAGAAATCCGCAACACGATTTATTCCAAGGAAACTATTCAACCTGCTACATAGGAATGGGGGAAATGAATGCAGAAACTATGCCGACATATTTAATGAATACGGCATTTAATATGATAGAGATTGTTGATAATAATACAGGCAGCACTATTGGTAATGCGTTATGCTACATAGCTAAGGACAAATATAATTATCCTGAATTAATTATTGATAACATTGAAATCAGAAATAGCGAAATACCGTCAAAGCAAACCGGACTTGAATTGAGAAATGCAATTATTCAATATGCTAAAAATTTATGTAAAAGCTTAAATGGAAAAGGGCTGAAAATTTGGATT
>ODAI014204953.1_pt1 | contig 10877 bp, 6 predicted proteins | sample 1539321 | NCBI WGS metagenome assembly ODAI01 (sample SAMN02144231, study PRJEB22623) | gut metagenome | biome: sheep rumen | host: Ovis aries | place: New Zealand | reverse complement strand
TCAACCTTGCTGGTGCCGGCGTAGACAAGTTCGGTTCATCGCTCAAAGGCAATGAAGCAAAGCTGGATATGCTGAAGAGCAAGCTGGATATGCAGAACAGCGCGGTGGAACAGTATGCCCGTGCTCTGGAGGCCGCCGAAAAGAAACTCCGGGAAAACTCTGCGATCCATTCCCAGTATACCCAGAAACTGGAAACAGCAAGAGCCAAGCACGACCAGGTCGCGGTGAAGGTTGCAAAAGCACAGGAGAAGTATGACAAGCTTGCCGCCACCCTTGGTACGACAAATGCCACGACGCGCACCGCAGGAGATGAGCTCGATAAGTTAAAGCAGGAACTGGCTGCCAGCGAGCAGGAAGTCAAAAAACTCGAAGGCCAGGTCGCTTCTACCAGCAAGACCCTGCAGAACAACGCAGATCAGGTATCCAAGCTGCAAACCGGTTATAACAATGCGGTGGCTGCCGTTCGTGAGACCGAAGCCGCTATCCGCAAAACCGAAGCGGAAATCAGGCGATTATCATCTGCCTGGACACAGGCTGGTGCGGCACTCACCAGCTTTGGAAACAAGGCCAAGGCTGTCTCGAAGGAACTGGTAACTGTTGGCAGGAGTCTGACCCGCTACATCACTACTCCTGTCGCTGCTCTTGGAGCGGTTGCGGTGAAATCCGCTGAGAGCTATGAATCAGCTTTTGCCGGTGTTCGCAAGGCAACCAACCTGACGGGCGAAGATGCCGAGAAGACCTATTCTACCCTCTCCCATCGCATCGAGGAGATGTCCACCGTCACCAATGCCTCTGCCGAAGAGATCGCCGAAGTCGTCAAGGCGGCCGGTCAGTTGGGTATTGCTGTCGGAGAAAACGGTGACACCATCATGTCCTTCTCCAAGGTCATGCTGGACCTGGGTGTCAGTTCAAATATGGCAGCGGAAGAAGCAGCTGTCAGTGCAGCCCGGTTCTTTAACATCATGAATACCGCTCCTGAAAGCTACAACAACTACGGTGCAGCGGTCTCTCATCTGGGCAACAGCTTTGCCACCATGGAATCCGACATCGTGGAGATGTCCATGCGCATGGCTGGCGCAGGCAAACAGGTAGGCTTGACAGAAGCAGAGGTGCTCGGCTTTGCCACTGCCCTGTCTTCTGTCGGCATCAACGCACAAGCAGGCGGCAGCGCATTCTCCAAGGCGCTGGTCAAGATGGAACTTGCTGTCCAGGGCGGCGGCCAGGCTCTCAAGGACTTCGCCAAGGTCTCCAATATGAGCGCAGCCGAGTTTAAGGCTCTCTGGAATTCTGACGGCGGCGCTGCGAAGGCATTCAGCGCATTCATCGCAGGCCTTGCTCACTTGGACGATGAGGGTAAGTCGGCTATCGTCACGCTGAACGACATCGGCTTCAATGAAATCCGCCTTCGTGACACGACCCTGCGCCTGACCAATGCCACACAGCTGCTCACAGACACACAAACGGCAGCAAAGCAGGCTTGGAACAGCGCTGATATCGAGGGTCAAAACGCTCTCACCAATGCGGCAAACAAATACTACCAGACCTTATCCGGTCGGTTTACCCAGCTTAAAAACAGAGCCCTCATCTTTGCGCGAACGGTTGGAAATGATCTCGTCCCTTCCCTCAATCAGCTTATCACCTTCGTCACTGGGATCATTGACAAGTTCCTGGCCATGGATGAAGGTACGCGCGTTGCCATTGAAAGGTTTGCTATTCTCGCTGCAACTGTCGGGCCTGCGATTCTTGTCATAGGCAAGTTCATCGGCGCAATCGGCTCCTCTGCCCTGACCCTTGGAAAGTTTGCAACCTGGATGGGCAAGATCACCACCGCGACCTCTGGCGCAACCGGTGCTCTCGGCGCTTTCGGCGCTGGAAGCACACTGGCAACCGCAGGCGTTGCCGCGCTTGCTGTTGCTGTGGTTGCCGGTACCGCCGCTTTTCTGGACTATGCGTCCGGTGCAAAACGCGCCAGAGATGAGGCCTCCCGCCTGAATCGAACGGCTCAGGAATGGAAAGACAATCCTGCAGAGACCTTTTACAACAATGCCGGTATGTCGACCTTCGGCCTTTCATCTTCTGAATTCCAGAAAAGCCGGACTCAGGCGCAGCGCTGGGTGGATGACGTAACCCGGATCTGGTCAAACGGTGAAAAGAAGACCGGAGAGACCGTTGCCAACTGGACTGCATCCCTGAAAAGCCTGACGGATGATACCCGAACTGAACTCAAGTCCATGCAGGATGCCGCAAAGGAGTCCGGGCAAAAAGGACTGGCACGTGAGCTCGGCAAGGACATCCGTACGCTGGACAGCATCGACCGTCAGGTCACTTCCCTTCTGCGCAAGAAAGCCAATGGAAAGCTGACCGATAAAGAGAAGGTCAAGCTTGAAAACCTGATTCAGCAAGGCGATGCTATCCGGATCAAGTACAAGCTCGAGCCACAGGACGAGCAGAACAGCGGCTATGAGCAGCTGCGTCAGAACCTGAATGCAGAAGTAGCCAGGCTGCAGGCTACTGGCGCATCACAGGACCAGATTGTCGATACCTATGGCCGGGCTGCAGCCGCTGCCGCGCAGGGCTACAAGGTCGTGAATGATCAGCTTGCCGAAAACTATCGCACCCGCTACCAGGAAATCCAGCAAATTGAGGATGAAGGCAAGCGCACGGAAGCGCTGGCTCAGCTGAACGCGCAGTATCAGTCAGAGCGTAAGCGGGCTGCCCTGGAATATGCGCAAATCCTTAAGGATACCTATGGGCCGGTCCTGTCTGCTCAAAACGGCAGTGACCAGGCGGAGAAGCTTCAAAAGATCGTCAGCATCCTGAATCAGTATCAGGATTCGCTTGCGCGAGGCGACCAGCAGGGACAGGCAGATGCGCTGCAGGCGCTGAACGACCTCAACTTGGATGAAAGCCAGCTGACGGAATACTTCACTACCCTGACCCAGATTCAGTCCCTTATGGATGGCGGTCTGCTCACGCCTGAACAGGTCCAGGAACTCTTCCCGGATGCCGAAATCAACACGGCCATGACAAACCTGGCTGCCATTCAGACAGCGCTGAACGGCCTCGGTGAGGACAAGAACCTCGAAGGGCTTAAAACCATGATCGGTGAGGCGCTGCCTGAAGAGGTGCAGAGGATTCTCATCGGTCTGGATATGACGCAGGCTGCTCAGGATTGGGCAGCCTTTGCCGACAATCCTGGTGCAATCACTACGAGCGCAAAGATCTCTTCTCTTGAAACCGCAAGCGATGATGAAGCCAAGAAGCTCGTCATCGGCGGCCTGATCGGCCATCTGGAAAGCATAGAGGATCAGGTACCTGAAGCTGAAAAGCCAGTCATTCAAAGTCTCATCGGATATCTGAAGACACTGCAGGAGAATCCGAGCGGGATCACTACCCCGACAATTCAGGGATTGCTTGGCTATATCCAGACAGTACGCGAACAGGCGGCCGGTGCCATTAAACCGACCATCAGCGGACTTCAGGGCTATATTTCCACTCTTCAGGAGCAGGAAGGCGGAGCAGCGAAACCCACTATTGAGGGAGTTATCGCCTATCTTTCCGCTGTTCAGGAGCAGGAAGGCGGAGCCAGCAAACCTACTGTCTCTGGTCTGCTCGGTTATCTGACGGAGATCAAGGATCAGGCATCTGAAGCTGATAAGCCAGCCATCAACTCACTCATCGGTTACCTTACGAAGGTCTCAGAAAAAGAAGGCGGAGCAGACACACCCGCTATTGCCGGGCTGACCGGCTATCTGCAGACCGTTCTGAATGGAGGCGGTGATGTTCAGGCCGCTTCCCTGCCTGCTATCCTCGGTCTTGTCGGATATCTGGGCTCCGTTGAAAAGAGCGAAGGCTACACCGGACCGGATCTCTCAGACTTGGATTCACTCATCGCCTATATCACCGAGTACCAAAACTCCCCGAATGTGGTCATGCCGACCCCGCCTGGTGTCACGCTGTATGCGACGATTGGCCTCAATCCCATTGAGCAGACCGCTCTTGCAGCATGGAAGGCTGCCAACCCCATTGAAGCTTCCATGCAGGTAAAGGTTGGAAATGTCGTGGGTTCCGTCGAAGATCTCTTCAACAAGGAAAACGTCACCTTCTATGAGGGCGGCGTTCAGGTCAAGCTCTCCCCCGCTGAAGTCGCGAAGAAAGTCACCCTGAACGACCTCGTTGTCGTAGACGAGGATGGAACGCTGCATGTCATCATCACGCCTGAACTCGGATCAAAGGAATCACTCGCCACATCAGAAGCCAAGATGAACGACAAGGCTCTGCCTGTCTTTTCTTCCTCCGCGCAGCACAAGGTCAATTCAATCGTGAACGCCTATCATACGCTTCAGCAGGCGCAGGAATCCTACCAGGCTGCCGTTGACGCTGGAGATGTCGACAAACAATGGTTCTTCAGCAATGAGCAACCTACCGCGCTCGCTAATCTGCAGACGCAGTTGTCATCCCTGTCTTCAGAGGATATCCAAGCCATCTCCCTCCGTATCTCAGATCTTATGGCAGCCCTGAACAGCGGTGAGGGCAGTGAAGAAGAGGTCGCCGGGTGGCAGGCAGAGCTCGAGAACCTGAAAACGGTTATCGAAGCCATTGAGCCCAGTCAGTTCAATTCCACAGGCGAAAACATCATGGCTGGCATCGGTGAGGGCATGGTCGGATATGACTATTCCGGCGATGCGGCGACGGTGAAAGAGAGCATTCTCTCCGATATCAACAGCGCTCTTGGAATCGAATCCCCCGCCACTACCATGAAGCCAACCGGCGCGAACGTCGCTGCCGGTATCGGCGAAGGCATGACGGAGGCAGACATGTCCGAGCATGCCTCCCTCCTTGCTTCCAATCTGCAGCAGGCGGCTCAGATCGCGTTTGTCCCTTCCCTCTTCCGTGACCCCGCCCTAACGGCTCTGCGCGGTCTCAGTCTGGTCATGCTCACCTACAGCTTTGCGCCTACGATGGCCAGCATCGCAGCAAAGATTCGTACCAATCTGTCCTCGCATCTGACAAAACAGTCCTTCAAGGCCATAGGCAAGAACGCCATGGACGGCTTGAAGGAAGGCATCAAGGACGGTACCGCCGGTGTTGTAGAACAGATCCGGAAGGCCGCGAGGGCTGCCGTTCAGGCTGCAAAGTCTGAGCTCGTAATCGAGTCCCCGTCCCACGTCTTTCGGGATGAGGTCGGCGTTATGGCCATGCGGGGCTTTGCTGTGGGTATTCAGGATGAAACTGAGCGACAGGCCCGTGCTGTCCGCAATGCTTCTCGCTATCTTACCAATGAGGCGATCTCAGGCGCGGACAGCGCCATCGTCAGCACCGATAACCGACGCACCTACAACCAGACCAGCACATTGCAGGTCACGCAAAACATCTATGCGGATCATACAAGTTATGCAGAACAGCAACGACAGGCAGCAAAACAGTTCCGCGACATTGCACGAAGAATCTGAGGTGGTACTATGCCAACACAGCGACTCCTTTATACCAATCAGAACGGCGAGAGCATCGAGCTTTCGCCGCTCTCTGTTTACAGCACCAATGTGTCTGAGGACGTGACCGGCCTGTCCGATGTATCCGCCAAGGTCAATACCGTGCAGGCCATCGGGCAGGACGGTGTTACCTGGGCTTCCACAATCATCCAGCAACGGGACATCACCATTAAAGGACGGATCAACGAACGGGATGTAGCCAGAAAAGGCATTTATCGCAGAGGGCTGAACCATGTGCTGAATCCCAAGTACAAAGGCCGCCTTGAGTTCATCCATGGGGATTTCCGCAGGCAGATTGCCTGCTTCCCTGAAAAAGCGCCCATGTATTCAGGGGATCGTTATTATGATCTCTATACCATAGACCTTGTCTGCCCCAGTCCCTTCTGGGAAGAAGTCACCTCCTCCAGCGTTTCCGTTTCCTCATGGGAAAGCGGCTGGGAATTCCCTTTTGAAATCGATGATGCTGGTTTTATCTTTGGCAATAAATCTCTGGGCGTCACGGTGTATGTGACCAATTCCGGAGATACCGAATGCGGGATGAGCGTAAAGTTCACGGCTCTCGGTCCAGTGACAAATCCTGAGTTGCTCAACATCCGCACCGGCGAATTCCTGCGCGTCAATACTTCCATGATTGCAGGTGATCAGATCATCATCAATACACACTATGGCAACAAAACAGCCCATCTCATCCGTGACAAACAGGCCTGCCCAATCTTCCGGTACATTGATGCGGATTCCACCTTTTTCATGCTGGATCTCGGCACCAATGCCTTTCAGGCCGGTGCTGAGTTTGGCGCAGGTGATTTGGACATCACCATCACCTACAGCAATCAGTATCTGGGGGTGTGAGCATGACCTTTACCGTCTATGACAGCAATATGGTCCCTCTTGGGCTGATTGAAAACATGCTTTCCATGCTTTGGGTCAGACGCTTTCGTGCACCCGGAGAGGTCTCGCTGCAGGTACCATTCACAGAAGAAGTCAATGAGCTTTTGTCGGTTGGCAATCTCCTCATGAAAACTGGTGGCCATGAAGCGATGGAAATCACCTTCAAAAGCCTGCAGAAGGATGCCCACGATATGGACACGATAAACATCCAAGGGAAATCCCTGATGCAGTGGTTCGACCGTCGGGTGATCGTGGCCAAGATTGATACGGATAGCCTGACCACGCAGGCGGTACTCAAGAAAATAATCAGGGAAAACATCACGGCTCCCAGCAATGCCAATCGGAAGATCGCCTGCTTTGAGCTCTATGACCGGCCTGCCTATGATCTGGAAGCCATCGATTATGACTCCGGCGATTACCCGGGAGTTCTGGAAAAGGTCACGGATCTGCTGACCACCTCCCAAATGGGCTGCATGATCACAACGAACCCTGCTGTCGGGAAGCACACGATTGACTTCGTAAAGCCCACGGACAAAACCGCAAGTTCTGCTCACCCATGCGTCTTCTCTGTTGACTTCGGTTCACTCGGTGAACAGACCTACACCCACAGCACAGAGCAGTACAAGAATATGGCGTACATCGAAGGCAGCGGAGATGTTTCAGCCAACGTCGGCGATGCGAACACTGGGTTTAACCGCAGAGAGGTCTTCATTACCGCTAGTGACATCGAACCAGCTTCCACCAGCGCTGCAGACAAGAACAAAGCCATAAAGAAACTGCAGCGCCGAGCAAGGGAAGAACTCAGTTCCGCTCATCCTGTCGAGCAGACCTTTGACGGTGAGGTCGAAACCTATACGAACTCGCTGGTCTACGGCGTGGACTACGATCTTGGAGACCGCGTTACCTGCCAATACAAGCGCTGGGGTATCCGGGTGGATACGACGATCAATGAGATCCAGGAAACCTATGAAAACGGTGCCCGGAAGATCACAGTGACCTTTGGCGAAGGAACACCTGTCATCAGCAAGACCATTAAAGCATTAAGGAGATGAGCTTATGTCTGAAAAATGCAGCTTCTTCAATTCTGTGGACGGCGATCGTCTGTACAATGCGGACGATTGGGCGTCCTACTTTGCAACCTTCATCAGCAACGGTGTGTTCCCCGATCCTGCCTCGCAGCTGCAGGTGCTGGCAAACGGCACCAATATGGAGCTGACCGTTCAGCCTGGAAATGCGTTCATCAACGGGTATCGGTACGCCATTGTGGATGAACCCTACTCCCTGACCATCCCTGAAGCAAATCCCACGAAGACGCGTATCGACCGTATTGTTGTACGCTGGAGCCGTGCGGCGCGACGCATCTATATCGACATTTTGGAAGGAGAACCTGGGGCTGGTGTGCCCAGAGCTGTCACTCAGGATTATGACACCTGGGAACTTGCATTGGCCAACGTAACTGTTGGGGCAAGCACTCTCGTCCTTTCGCAGGCCAACATCGAAGATACGCGCGGCAGCGCTGATTGCGGCATTGTAGCCTGGATGGTCGACAGTGATGGTGTGGACTACGCCGCCTTCTGGGTGCAGATGCAGACAAGGTTTAACGATTGGGTCAATCAATGCATTGCTCAGACGCAAGGTGATGGTGATATCCCTACGCTGGCAGGTCTCGGAGTTCAGCTTTCCGACCTCTGCCCTCAGACTTTATCCGGCACTTTCTCTTTTCAGGATTGGCAGGATGAGAGCAATCTGTATACACAGAACGTCTTGCCCGCCAGTCTTACTGTTGTATCCGGTTCATCTGTTATTGCGCTGGAAGACAGTACAGAGGCATACATCGATGTGGACATGCGGAATGCGACTTCGTCCAACGCAACCGATCTGCAGGACGCATGGGCGTTGATCGGGCGTGTATACATCGATGAAGACGGTGTTCATGCTGTCTGCTACGGGGAGTCGCCGCTCATTGATCTCCCCTTTCTGCTCAGGGTGGTGAAGAAGAAATGATTGAAGCATTCATACAGAGGATCATCGGGCGGATGCCCTTTTTTTCGTATACGGGACAATACCAGTTCACCCAAAGCGGCAGAAACTGGGAACTCCGTCTTTTGACTTCCGGCACCCTCAAAATCCTGATGGATCGCACAGTGGACGCTTTTCTCGTTGGAGGAGGCGGCGCTGGCGGGAACAACATGGGCGGAGGCGGTGGCGGCGGTTATGTCAAAACGCAGAAAGCCATCTCGATAGACAAAGGACAGGAAGTCAAGGTAACCATCGGTACCGGAGGCACACCCCAATCCAGCACGACCAGCACCGCCCAGGGTGGTCGCGGCGGCACTACCTCCATTGTCATGAACGGTACCACAACCGCCTCAGCAGCCGGTGGATATGGTGGCTACGCCAACAGTTCAGCCAGCACGACCCGCAACGGTGGTAATGGCGGGAGTGGAGGTGGCGGCGCAAGCTATGGAACCCCCTCAAGCGGAGCCGCTAAAGGCGGCAATGGTGGCAGAAATGGCGGTAACGGTGGAGCTGGCACTTACTCCAGTGGTAACAGTGCCAAACGCGGCACCGGCGGTACGGGTTCCGGTTCGACAACCCGTGCCTTTGGCGACAGTGATGGAAAACTCTTTGCTGGCGGTGGTGCTTCACCGGGCGGCGCTTCCCTTGCTTACGACGGTGGCGGTACAACCGGGCATGACGGGAAAGCCAATACCGGAGGCGGTGGCGGTGGGAACAGCACCAGCAAGGTCGGCGGCAAAGGCGGCAGCGGGATCGTAATCCTGCGGAATGCGAGGTGATTCAGATGGATGTAATTAAGACCCGACGCGACCTGAAGAGGCCGAATGCTTCCCTCTCCTTCACCTACACCGGAACATACGCATATGAGGAAAAGGATGGCAGCTGGGAACTTCGATTGCTTTCATCTGGACTTCTCACGCTTCTGAAGCCTGTCCGAGCAATCGACATCTTCCTCGTAGGCGGAGGCGGAGCAGGCGGTGCCTCTTCAACAGAAACCGAATACAGCTATTTGGATAACAAGAATGTCACCTATACCATCTGCGGTGGTGGCGGCGGTGGTGGTTTTACTCATACACAAAAGGCAATCCCTGCCCTGCTTTCCGGCGACATCCAACTGAATGTAGTTGTCGGGGCTGGCGGTGCAAGTACAAGCGGAAGAGGAGGAGACGGCGGTACTTCATCTGTTGTCAGCGAGGCTTTAAACCTCCATCTCTCCGCTGCTGGCGGCACAGGCGGCGGTAGCAAGAAAGGCGACGGAACTGGCGATTATGCATCTTTCAGCGGAATGCCAGGGAGCGGTGGTTCCGGCGGCGGTATGGGAGCCAGTTATTTCCCCTACGGTGCCAATCTGAAATACACCGAAGTTCCCTCCGGTGGCTCAGATGGCAGCAATAGTGTCGGCAACATGACCTTTACTACATCCGATGGCCCCGGTGGTGGTGGCAGAACCGGCTGGGGTCAGGGAACAACCACCCGCGCATTTGCAGAAGCAGATGGTGAATTATTCGCCGGAGGCGGCGGTGGTGCCAGCAAGGAAGTCGTCGGCTCGGGCGGTGCCGGAGGCGGCGCTGCAGGCAGCAAGACTGCAGGAATTGCCGGAACCGCCAATACAGGCGGAGGCGGTGGTGGTGCCGCCAATGGCCACGGCGGTGCTGGAGGTTCCGGTATCGTCATCATAAGGAAATCCAAAAGACAGTCTTCATAAGGAGGAAATTGTTATGCGTGACTTCACGATTGATCTCATTTGGGCCAAGGTACAGATTGGCATCACCGCGCTCGGAGGGTGGTTTGGCTACTTCCTGGGCGGCGTTGACGGACTTATCTCTGCCCTGCTCGTTTTTGTTGTTCTCGATTACCTGACCGGTATCATGTGCGCCATTGCCGATCATACCCTCTCCAGTGCTGTGGGTTTCAGAGGAATCTGCCGAAAGGTTCTGATCTTCATGCTGGTCGGAGTAGCGCACATTCTCGACTCCGAGGTCATTGGTACTGGCAGCGGTCTCCGAAGCGCGGTTGCATGCTTTTACCTTTCCAATGAAGCTGTGAGCATGCTTGAGAACGCCGGGCATCTGGGGCTCCCCATTCCCGAGAGGCTCAAGGATATCCTCGCTCAGCTTCACAACAAGACCGTAAAGGAGCCTTCCGATGATTGATGTCCAGAAACTGTGTGAGTCCTTTGAAAACTGTCTGGGCTGGCCCTATGCCAGTCCAGGCAGCAATGATGAAAAAGGAATCGACTGCTCCGGTTTGTTCGTGAAGGCGTTTCGTGATCAGGGACAAAGTATCTACCATGGCAGCAACACCATTTACAGGGAATACCTCTCTCGGCGGGGCAAGATCTCTAGCGAAGTCGATTTACAGCCCGGCATGGCAGTTTTTAAATGGAACAGCCGGACGCCAGAGAAATTCAATGATGACCTCGGCGACTTCCAGCACATTGGGCTTGTAACCTCTGTCTCTCCCCTGCGTATCATCCAT
>ODAI014051350.1_pt1 | contig 10879 bp, 7 predicted proteins | sample 1539321 | NCBI WGS metagenome assembly ODAI01 (sample SAMN02144231, study PRJEB22623) | gut metagenome | biome: sheep rumen | host: Ovis aries | place: New Zealand | reverse complement strand
CTATGTTATTACTATGATATTACCATGATATTACTATAACCTTAGTATGTTAGAAGCCTGATCCTAACGGAATCCTAGTATAACTCAAATATATTTAACTTGCAACAAAAATACCACAATCTGCACTTTTTATTTGCATATATGCAAAAAAAGCACTATCTTTGCAGGCTCAAAAATAATAGCATGAAAAAGTCAACGAAAATATCTCTACTTGTATTAGCAGTATTGGCAGGTGTAATAGCATTGTGTGTGACCTTTGCGGACGTGTGGGCTTCCCGCTATGCGGAGAAAATGGCTCGTCAGCAGTTAGACGAAGAGCAACTGCCTGTACAAATCGACTTCAAGCATATCCATGTCTTCCTTATGACCGGATGTGTTGATGTGGAGGGAATCGTAGTCGAAAGCGGAAATTCGAACGTCGAAAGTCAAAAGATATTGGATACGCTGCATGTGGAGATACCGCATTTGGTTGTATCAAACTTCCGTTATAGTCAACTGCGCAAGAAGATATTGGCTGTCCGTAGGGTAGATGTGCTGAAGATGAGTGGTGCCGCTAAAGGATTGAGCGTAGATAGTTTGTCAGTAACGGCTCGCGATGTGAAGTATAGTCTGCGTGACTCGTTGTTGACTGTAAGCGGTGTAGCGGCGGATTTGATGAACGCACGTATAGAGATACCGAAGAAGATGCATTTCGAGTTGGACAGTCTATCTGCGGCGGTGCATAACCTCAGTTACAGCGTCAGAGATTCCGTATTTACTTATAACGACTCCGTCTATAGCCTGTTCGCGCGGCGTTTCCAAGTGAAACTGTACGAGTCGCTGATGGCGATAGAGACGAAGAACGTTTCTACGCAGGATGGCGGCGAGATAACAATGGGTAAGACCCGTATCTGGAACACGGTGGGCAAGCGTCGTTTAGGTGAGATACGCAAAGAACCTACAACATGGATTGACCTGCGGTTAAAAGCCGTTACGCTTCCGCCGATGAATCTTTTCCGGACGGATTTCACCAAAGGTCTCTATCTGCCGCAAGTGACTGTTGAAGGAGATAAATTAGAGACTCTGAGGGACGTACGATTTAAACCCAAACACCCGTACGGCATGCCTCAACAAGCGCTGCTGAAGATGAAATATCCGCTGAGGATAGACGCAGTAGAGGCTAAACTGAATACGGTGGATGTCAATGTGCTTTGCACGGACAGAGCCTTGGGCACACTGCTTATAAAAGACCTGAACGCCACCGTCTGCAACTTTAGTAACAAACGCGGAAGTAAGACGAATATGCAGATGAAAGCCAAACTGGGCACAGGTAATGTCACAGGCGAAATAAACCTCTATATGGACAGTAAAAGCCGTTTTGACGCCTTCTTCAAAGGCAAGGAGTTAGATACACAAGTGCTCCATCCGTTAGTACGTCCGTTAGCCGGAATAGAACTGAACTGTATGATTGACTCGCTTAAACTCAAATACTCGGGCGATGACTATGCTATCGCCGGAAAAATACTGCTTGCTTATCACGGGCTGAGCGGTAAAGTGTATCGCGACGAGAATGTTCCTTTCCAAATTATCAGTAAGAATGCAGGGGCAATCGACTATTTTGTCAATCACTTGATTCCTAAATCCAATCCGCGTGCCGGGCTGAAAGAGCCGCTCGCTTACAGGGTAGAGTATATCCGCAAAGATACACAGCCATTCCCTATGTATATGTGTATGCCTATCATCTTAGGCTCAGTAGAGACCTTCTTGCCCGGATTTAATGTAAGTAAAAAAGTGAAAAAAGGATGAATTATGAACCAATTAATAATATACAAATACCATGAGAAAAATTTTCTTAGTTATGCTTGCAGGATTAGCGTTGGTAGGCTGTAATAGCCGTAAGCCACAATACTCTTCTGTGGATGACTATCCTGTTAAACGCTCATCCGTCAAGGAGATGTGTTACACTCCGAAAGAGACAAGTTTCTGTTTGTGGAGTCCGAATGCCGATTCCGTTTTCGTCTCTGTATATGAGACGCAACAATCGCCGGAGCCTGTTCTCCGACGCCTTATGTCCCGACGGGTCGATGGCGCTTGGGAAACGTCCTTAGTGGGCGATTGGAAAGGCTACTTCTATACTTTCCTTGTACGCCAAAAGGGCACTAAGTGGGAGCTTAGGGAATCTCCGGGTATCTTCGCTGTCGCTGTCGGCGTGAACGGACACAGAGGAGCCATCATCGATATGGCTCAGACCAATCCCCAAGGGTGGGAGAATGATACACGACCTGCATTGGCTAAAACATCCGATGCCATCGTCTATGAGATGCATCATCGAGACTTCAGTATTCACCCGACATCCGGCATCGCGCATAAAGGTAAATTCCTTGCACTCACAGAACCCGGTACAACAACCATAGACGGACAACCGACCGGCATTGACCACTTGGAGCAGTTAGGCGTGACGCATGTGCAGATATTGCCTTCATACGACTATGGATCGGTAGATGAAACACAATTGGCACTCAATAAATATAACTGGGGGTACGACCCTGTTAACTACAACGTGCCCGATGGCAGTTATTCAACAGACCCGTATGATCCGGTTTGCCGCATCCGTGAATTCAAGCAGATGGTGCAAGCGCTGCATAAAGCAGGCATTCGTGTCATTTTGGACGTAGTGTATAACCATACGTTCGATGTCGGTAACTCCAACTTTACGCAGACTTGTCCCGATTACTTCTATCGTACACGTCAGGATGGCTCGTTAGGAAATGCTTCCGGATGCGGAAACGAGACTGCAAGTGAGCGCCCAATGATGCGCAAATTCATGTTGGAGTCACTCCGCTGGTGGGCTGAAGAGTACCATTTGGACGGATTCCGGTTTGACTTGATGGCAATCCATGACATAGAAACGATGACGCAGATACGTAAGATGCTCAACGAAATAGACCCGTCCATCATCATCTACGGCGAGGGATGGGCTGCCGAGACTCCGTTAACCGAGGAATCGGTGCGACCGATGAAGGCTAATGTGCTGAAGATGAATGGTATCGGTGCCTTCTCGGACGAACTGCGGGACGGCTTGCGAGGCTCCTGTTTCGATGACAAAGACCCGGGCTTCTTAGCCGGCAAAGTAGGGTGCGAGGAAAGTATCAAGTTCGGTATAGCTGGCGCTATCAGTCATCCTCAGATTGACATGGAGAAAGTCAACTACAGCCGCGAACCATGGGCATTACAACCTACGCAGATGATTGCATATGCTTCATGCCACGACGATATGATGCTGACCGACCGCCTGCGCTCTTGTGTTATGCCGGAAAAGGGAAAAGGTGTCATCTCTGATGCTGAACTCAAACGATTAGTCAAACTCGCACAGACGATGATTCTTACCTCGCAAGGTATTCCGTTCATCTGGTGCGGCGAAGAAGTGATGCGTGACAAAAAAGGAGTACATAACAGCTATTGCAGCCCTGACTCCATCAACGCTATTGACTGGTCGCTCAAAGCAAAGAATATTGACCTGTTCGACTATTTGACTGGCTTGATTCATATGCGTAAATACCATCCTGCTTTCCATCTTGGCGATGCAGAATTGGTTCGCAAACACTTAGAGTTCCTGGATACTGAGGACTTGGTGGTAGCTTATCGGCTGAAAGATAATGCAGGAGGAGATAACTGGAATGATATCGTGGTTATTTGTAATGCAAATCGACATCCCGTTACAATCAACTTACCTACTGACTCTTATTATACCACGGTGGCTGAAAATGGAGTCTTTGATTATCAAAGATGTAATATCTATAACGGAACGGTAACTGTTGCTCCGCAATCGGCAACTATATTACATAACTGATATGAAAAAGTCATTTATACTTATTTGCGCCGTGCTCCTTACAATTCCTGCATTGGCGTGGGGTCCTGAAGGACATCGGATAATCGCTAAAGTGGCATATGCCTACATGAACAAAAAAACCGTCAAACAAGTTGATAAGGTACTCGGTATCAACGGTTTGATATACTGGGCTAACTGGCCGGATGAAATAAAAAGTGATACAATATATCCCAATAGCTTTGATTGGCATTTTCAGGACTTGGAGGCAGGTTTGACCGATGACCAAGTGGCGCAAATGCTGACCGATTACCCAAGTGTAGGGGGAAATATGTTCCGGGCATTAGATAGCCTGAAAGCCTTGCTTAAAGAAGATAAAAATAACTTCGACGCACTACGATTCTTCGGACATATATCAGGAGACCGCTACTGTCCGATGCATATGGGACATTTGGAAGACAAAGGAGGAAATACCATCAAAATGAATTGGTTCCGTACTCCTACTAATCTGCACCGCGTTTGGGACGAGAACCTAATCGATTTCCGGGGATATTCATATACCGAGTATGCCAAGATGCTCATCGATTGTTATGGCAACCAACGGAAAACTATAGAAAATATGTCCGCCGAAGATTTGACCGTCAATAACTACCATATCACATCGGCTATCTACGACTATCAGACATTAGGCGATAATAATACCTATCACTATGCCTATCGCTGGAAAGATACGTTAGACAGACAACTGTTTATTGCGGGTGTACGTCTGGCTAAAGAATTAAACGAGATATTCAAATGAAAGATTTTACACTCCACGCTTATCGTGCATTACTCAGTGCCTTGCATGCCGCCGGTTACAGAGCATTGACTTTGGAGGAATACTTCGATGCCAAGCAGCACGGACTCACTGTCAAAACACCGTTTGTAATCTTGCGGCACGACGTTGACCTCAAAGCCCCTAATAGCCTCAAAACTGCACAGATAGAAGCGGAAGTGGGGATGAATGCTTCTTACTATTTCCGTGTTGTTCCACAGAGCAATCAACCGGAAATCATCAGGCAGATAGCACGATTGGGACATGAGATAGGTTATCACTATGAAGATATGTCTATCGCTAACGGAGATGTGAATAAAGCGATCAAACACTTTGAGCAACAGCTGGAGTATTTCAGAACCTTCTATCCGGTTAAAACCATTTGCATGCACGGTGCGCCGACAAGCCGCTACGACGGTAGAAAACTGTGGAAACATTATGACTACCGCGAATACGGCATCATCGGGGAACCGTATTTCGATGTGGACTTCTCCAACGTTGTGTACCTCACAGATACAGGACGTTGTTGGGACGGATATAAAGTGAGTGTACGTGATAAAATTGAGAAATGGCAGGACGAATGGATACGCCAAGGGCTGGTATTCCATACTACTGAGCAACTGATTAATTGGCTTGCTGATGAAGGGCATGAGAAACGAAACCTGCTTATAACAACGCATCCGCAACGCTGGACGGATAATCAAACTGAATGGACTAAGGAACTGGTGACACAGCAGATGAAAAATGTCGTTAAACGTATTCTGGTTGCTATTAAATGAGAATATGTTCGGACATATCAGTTATGGACAGGGAAGCCTGGCGCGACTTGGTAACAATATCGCCTGTGGCTACTTGGTTCCAGACTCCCGAGGCATATGATTTCTTTGCCTCTGTCCAGCAATGTGTCCATCCGTTTGTCGTGGCGGTTTATGAAGAGAAACTGAAGGGAGTCATCGTGGGATATAGCGTAGGAGAAGGAGGAACTATAAAACATTTCTTTTCTCAGCGAACGATTATTCAAGGCGGTCCGCTACTCGCCGAAGATATATCTGATGATGCTCTGATTGCTCTCCTTAATGCCGTTCCAAAACGCGGTATCTATTGTGAGACCCGTAACTTCAACGATTATAGCCGTTGGCGCCCGGTATTTGAAAGAGCAGGGTGGAACTATCAGCCGCATTACGATGTTTATATGGAAACAAAAGCGGGATGGCAAGATAGACTGCAAGACGCTAAAAAACGGCAAGTAAACAAGGCGGTGAAGGATGGCTACTCGTGGAGCGAAGCTACTACGGATAAGGAAGTGCGTACTTGGTATTTGGAACTGAAACAATTATATCGAAATAAAGTGCACCGGCCGCTGTTTGGATATGAATTCTTCTATCAGGCGTGGAAAAAGAACTTCTGCCATTTGCTTATCGTACGTGATGGATATGGTAATATAAATGGTGGCGCATTAATACCGGTAATGGGCAGTACGGCATACGAATGGTATATATGCGGTTCGGTTATGGCCACATTCGCCCTGCAGGACTGGTGCGAAAAAAACGGAATATCACTCTTGGACGCGATGGGAGCAGGAGAACCGAATAAAGAGTACGGAGTACGTGACTTCAAGTTGCGTATGGGAGGACAATTACATGAGTTCGGACGATTCTGCCGTATTCAAGCTAAATATAGATATAAATTAGGAGTCTGGATTATCAATTTATTATAAAACATGTGGAAAAGAATTCTTATTGACGGTATTATCTGGATAGGAGCCTCATTGATTGTTATCCTATGGCGTGTGGTTGCTGCTAAGATGGTTATTGTGGACTATATCGCACTTTTTGCTATCATGATGATGGCGTGGTTTGTCATAGGTCTCGTTTTGCAGAAATATACCAGAAGTTATAAGGAATATTGGTTTTGGCAAGAAATACTGATTTCCGTCTTGACAGGCGGCGTCTTGATGGCGCTCTGTGCTTGGCTTATTCCACAAGCGCCGTATGACTTGTCACTTACTGTAGCGCTATGGACTGTAGGTATCGTGATGATAATTGATGCCGTAATCATTCTTTTCAAACACTATTGGAAGTTTGCACTCAATATGACAGTGCCGGTGATGAAAATCAAACAACGCAAAAACGCAAAGTACAAAGGTAGTCTCGAGAAGCGCTCCAAAGAGAATATTGATGCAATACATCAAGCTGTTTTATCCATCACTAATGAAGACGATTATAAAATGCTGGTGAATAAAGCGCATATCAACGACAAAAATGCAGCGGTGATTTCGGATACGGACCGATTTACGTTGCTCCAAATGACGGACTATCGCTATTCCACAATCGTGGATATGACCATTCTGAATAATATCCGGGGCATTAATAAACGACTTTGTGTTGTCAATCAGAAACTGCCGGATGATGGCGTGTACGTTTGTTGCTATCGTCCCCAAGAATATGTAAAAGAGAAAATGCTGGCTTCCTATCCGCGAGGAATCAATTATATTGTATATGGCTTTTGGTTCATTGTGCGCCGTGTCATTCCGCGCCTGTTGTTGATGAGCCGTTTGTACTATGATTTGAGTAAAGGCAGAAAGAGAATGCTTTCCAAAACCGAAGTGTTAGGACGCCTCTATTATTGCGGTTTTGAGGTTGATGAAATCGTGCCGATGGGACATATCGAATATGTGTTTGCTCATCGCCACTCCCAACCTTATCCACAGGAACAAGTGAAGATATACGGCCCGCTGATTAAACTGCCGCGTGTTTGTAAAGACAAAAAGATTGTCTATTTCTATAAAACCAGAACAATGCATCCTTATGCGGAATATATTCAGAACTACGTCTTTGACCAACGGGGAGGCATGAATATTGCCGATAAATCAGACGACGACTGGCGTATTACCAATTGGGGACGTATCATGCGCAAATACTGGTTAGACGAACTCCCAATGCTCTTTAATTTCATCAAAGGTGATGTAAAATTGGTGGGGGTACGGCCGCTTTCTAAGGCGATGTTTGATAAATATCCTCCTGAATTGCAGGACAAACGTACCCGCTGCAAACCGGGACTTATTCCGCCGTTCTATATTGACCACCCGGATACTTTCGACGAACTCTTTGCGTCTGAAAATAAGTATCTGGACGAATATTTCAAACACCCGATTTGGACGGATACAAAGTATTTCTTTATGACGATGTGGAGTATTGTTACGCGTAAAACTCACTCTGCCTAATGCCTCAGTCACGGGTTTCCATATTTACGGATGCGCTTCATCGGATAGCTTATGCAACCGATGCGTCTATTTATCGAGAGATGCCATTGGGAGTGGCTCTCCCAAAGACTAAGGATGATATAAAATGGCTGTTACAGGAAGCGCGTAAACGTAATACGTATCTGATTCCGCGTGCTGCAGGAACAAGTATCGCCGGACAAGTCGTCGGGGCGGGGATAGTAGTGGATATAAGCCGATACATGAATCGTATTCTCGAAATCAATTCCGAAGAGAGATGGGTTCGTGTACAACCGGGCGTCGTGCGAGACGAACTCAATATCGCGCTTAAGCCGTACGGACTCTTCTTCTCGCCGGAGACTTCTACCTCTAACCGGTGCTGTATTGGCGGGATGGTCGGTAATAACTCTTGCGGAACACACTCGCTCATATATGGCTCAACAAGACACCATGTGATTGGCTTGAAAGGAATCTTGTCTGACGGAACGGATTTTGAATGTAACACGGATAACTTTATCTATGAACCCGATAGTCGGGTAGGTGAACAAGTCCTTGAACTGTTGAAATCGTGGCATAACAACAAGGCTATTAGACAATTATTGTGTGACAACTTCCCCGACAAATCACTGCGCCGACGTAGCTGTGGCTATGCTTTGGACGAGTGTCTGGATAATGAGCACATCAATATGCCGGCTTTATTGACAGGCTCCGAAGGTACTTTAGCCTTTATTACGGAAATTAAGTTGTCTTTAGATCCGATACCGAAATCATCTCTCTTGGTAGTACAATCGTTAAGAGATATTGACGACGCATGGTCCGCAAATCTGAAAGTGCTTGAATATCAGCCTACTGCAGTAGAACTGATAGATGGTGAAATCCTGCATCTGGCGCTCAATAATCCCGAAGCATGTCGAAATATGGAAGCCTTGCATTTGGACTTGCAACATCTTCCGGCAGCAATGCTTGTCTCGGAATTTAGTAGCGATAATGTGCCGAAACAAGACCTCTTCCCGGCCGATACGCAGTATCTCTATTCTACTGCTGAAATAGCATCTGTGTGGGCACTCCGTAAAGCCGGATTAGGTGTACTCACTGGCACTGATAGCGATGCCAAACCCATTGGAGTTATCGAAGATACTGCCGTTGCACCGGAGCGATTAGGTGCATATATGCGCGATTTTAGAGCTATGATGGCGGAATTGGGATTGACTTGCGTTTACTACGGACATATCTCTACAGGAGAATTACATTTACGTCCGATACTCAATATTAAAGAGGAAAAAGATTTGATTCTCTTCCGCGAAGTGGCGACTCGTACGGCGCAATTAGTTAAAAAACACCGTGGCAGTCTTTCCGGTGAGCATGGAGATGGGCGTCTCCGAGGTGAGTTTATTCCGCTTATGTACGGCAAAGAAGTATATGACTTATTCTGCCAACTCAAAGATACTTTTGATCCGGACTGCCTGCTTAATATGGGTAAGATTGTCAATACACCGCCAATGGACCGATTCCTACGCTACGAAGTAAATCAACCATACACCATTGCTGCGAGCGCTTCACGAGACGCTGCCGAGACGCTGATGCGACGAATAGAGCGTTGTAATGGTTCCGGCGATTGCCGCAAATCCAATCTCATTGGCGGTACGATGTGTCCGGCTTTCAAAGTCTCAGGGGATGAACTGATGACTACTCGTGCCAGAGCTAATGTGCTCCGAGAAGTGCTCACGAGAGGCTCTTTGCCGCAAAGTAAAGAAGTGCAGCAAGTGCTATCATCTTGCCTTGCTTGCAAGGCATGTAAAAGCGAATGCCCAAGCAATGTAGATATGACGCGCCTTCGCAGTCAGGTCTTGCAACTTTATTATAACCAAACACATGTGCCGTTCCGAGTCATGATGGTCTCGCTTATGGCGCAGATTGAACGAATCGGAAGTTGGGTCCCGAGAATATACAACTGGTTCGCTACAACTAACTGGACGGCTAAAATTCTCAAGAACATGGTGCACTTTGCCGCGGAAAGACATATACCCACACTCTCCCGCTACACCATGCGCCAACTCATCGCAAAAGAAATCAATCAGCAAGCTGCATGCAGCAAGAAGCAATCGAAAAAGGTTTACCTTTTCGCTGACGAGTTCACCAATTATATGGAAGCAGAGCTTGGTCTGAACTTTGCGCAATTACTCACCAAACTGGGCTACCGGGTGATTGTGCCCAAGCACACCGAGTCGGGTAGAGCGGCTATCTCTAAAGGGTGGCTGAAACTGGCGGCTAAGTACGCTGCTAAAAATGTCAAATTGCTTGCACCTCTTATTTCCGAACAAACGCCTCTTGTCGGCATTGAACCATCGTGTATCCTTTCTTTCCGCGATGAATATCCCGATTTGATGCCAACAGCCGAACTCAAGCAGCAAGCCCGACAACTTGCTCCTAACTGCCTGTTATATGACGAGTTCCTCTTGCGGGAGATACAAGCTGGACGCATTGACCCTGCGGTCTTTAAGCATTGGACTAACGATATCTGGCTGCATGGCCATTGCCATCAGAAAGCATTGGTCGGCGTGTCCAAAACAGCACGACTGCTCCAATATACGACTTCCGGACATGTCCATGTCATTCCATCAGGCTGTTGCGGAATGGCGGGCTCGTATGGATATGACAAAGACCACTATGCCACTTCGATGGCGATCGGTGAAATGGTGCTATTCCCTGCCGTGAGAAACGCGCAGAAAGACGATATCATCGCCGCTCCCGGAACATCTTGCCGCGAACAGATTGAACATGGTACAGGCAGAAAAGCCTTCCATCCAATCCAACTCCTCCAACACTAAACGTCTCCAACACTAAACGCCGTCTGGCAATAAACCAAAAAAGTGCAGGTTTTTTACAATACTTGCACTTTTTATTTGCAAGTATCATTTTTTTGTTATACCTTTGCAGCCGCAAAGGGCAAATGGGGTATTAGCTCATCTGGTAGAGCGTAACGTTCGCAATGTTAAGGTAAGGGGTTCGAGTCCCCTATACTCCACAAAACATAATCGGT
>ODAI014752763.1_pt1 | contig 10880 bp, 4 predicted proteins | sample 1539321 | NCBI WGS metagenome assembly ODAI01 (sample SAMN02144231, study PRJEB22623) | gut metagenome | biome: sheep rumen | host: Ovis aries | place: New Zealand | reverse complement strand
TCCCTCGCCGTCCTCAAAGGAACGGTTGCGAATCAGTTCGGCATAGATACCGCCGTCGGCAGCGTGGTTGATATCCTCGAAGAAGATGCCATAATGTGTCGGGCTGATTTTAGGTCCACGCTGACCGGCATCAACTTGAAAGGTAACCTGTGCACTGGCGTTCATCACCGCCAGTGCACAGACAAAAGCCTGTAATCGCTTCATAGTAACCAGTTACTTCTTCTTACCCCAGTAAGATTTGTTACCGTTGATACCACTGTAAACGATAGTATGCTTGCGAGGAATAGCTTCCCAGTCGCATTCGCGCTGTACTTTCAGTTCTACACCATTGGCCGTCAGAGTGTTTGTAGTAGCATCGAAGCTCCACCTGCCTCCAGTCCAGACACCACTGGTGATGGTGCCGTCGGCAGCAAAGGTCATCTCTGATGATTCTTTCAGCTTACCATAGCTGTAACCCAAGTCAATGTGTTCCCAGGTTCCGGCAATATCGGATGCCGTAATGGCTACCTGTGGTACGGCAGCATAACGTTCAGGCATAACGGTGGGCCAGCCTGTTGACAGCCACTTCACACTGCGCACACCACCCAGCATCAGTGCATCGGGGTTAGAACCACCTGCTGTGGACGGATAACGCTGCTGCGAGACGTAGTAGTAGTTGCCGTTGCCATCGTCAAAGATAGCACAGTGTGAGATACCGGCCCAACCCTGTGTCTTGTCGTCCAGCTTGTCTTCGTCCTTTTCGGCATTCGGATTAGGAGTCACAAAACGATAGGGATGAGTCAGTACTGCTGCGTCGCCTGTGTACCAGCCGTCAATAGTCTGTGAGCGGAGCACACGCGTGTTGTAAGGAGCCTCTGCAGTCACCTTGTTATTAGCATCGCGGACGGTACCTAAGGCATCGAATGCTACAAACAGATAGTAGTAGCCATCGTGGTAGATGACCTCAGGAGCCTCAGAAGCCTGCCAACGGTCACCTGCCGTGCGAGTCCAAATCTGCTTACCATAGGCAGCCTCGTTCTCAGCACCCCAAGGATTGGGCAGCGGGTCAACAACGGTCTTACCCGTCTCAGGATTCAGCTGGACGGCAGCAAAGCCAGAGTGCCATGAGCCATAGATGAGCCAGTGCTGGCCCTCGGGAGTAATGATGTACGAGGGGTCGATGGCGTTATACTTGAAGTAGCAGTTAGCATAGTCTGTAGGAGCCACATAGAAGTTCAAGTCCTTGTCCGAGTAGTTGGTGATGACAAAGCCCTTGTCCACCCAGTTGTTGGCAGCAGGGTCAGCCGTTTCCAACAGTCCGATGAAGGCACGTTCGCTCCACGACTTCTTGCCGTCGATAGTGCCGTCGATGGTGATGACATAGTACATACGATATAGGCCGTCACGTACCTTGCGCACACAGGGAGCCCAATAGCCACACTTCGAGAAGTCAGCCTCGCTGGGTTCCAGACCCATGTCGGCACGAATCTCATTCAGTTTGGTCGGTACCCATGCGGGCAGGTCGGGAAGAGCGGGGCCTACATACTCCCAGTTCACCAGGTCCGGCGAACGACGGCCATGGAAGTGACCATGACCATTGGTCGGGTTACCGAAACCGGCATCCGTCGTGTACATATAGTAGTAGCCGTCGTTAGCCTTCACCACCGTAGGATCGTGGACATTGCCCAAGTTCCAGTGCTCACGCATGTTCCAGATGGACACATTGCGATAGTCATCTGCATAGGTAGGAGCCTTCCACGCATCCAGCTCAGAAAAGCTGTCGGCAGACTTTGTCGTGAAGCTAACCTCATCAGAGTAGACCACCTGGTCGTTGGTCTGTGCATAGCCGCGGACATAGTAAGTAGTGTTAGCCGTCAGTGAAGATAGAGTCACCGTCATGTTCGAAGTGGTAGAAATGACCTTCAAACCATCGACGGTGGGGTTAGCCGAGGTTCCGTAGACGAAACCTCGGGTAACGATGTGAGTACCTGTTGCCGTACCTGCGACATAGGCAGAATTAGAAGCAACGGCAGACACGGTGGGCGTAGAGACAACCAGCGGATTGTTCACCTCGTCAATGCTGTCCGTGCAGGCAGCCATCAACAGTCCCACGCCTATAAAGCTTAATATTCTTGATAAGTATTTCATACTAATGTTCCTTTCTTTAGATTATTCAAATACCAAGTGACTATGGTCGACAGAGAGTCGTACATAGAAATCATCCGGATCAATGCCAGTTATACCTACATAATCCTGTGTATAGGTATTGCCATCGGTGCCCAGCATGGTCGCATTGACATTAGCCGTACCGTCACCATTGTTGGAAATCTTCAGAGTCACCTTGGCACCATTCATAGCAGCATACCAGTTCTCCCAGACACGGCCTTGCTCAGTATAACGCTCGGCCTTGAGATAGCTGTCTCCCCAGCCCCAGTTGTCAGCACGTAGCACAGCATATTGCGCCATCGACTGCTTGTTGAGGATAACCATAAAGTTCTGGTACCATCCGCCACCAGCAGTATAGTTGGTGAAGTTGAAGGTACAAACCTGCTTAGCCTTCACCTGGATGTTGGGAGTAGCCAGCGGATTGTCACTCCACGGTGTGCTATTGTCCTCTGCACCCAAGACGCGGTCGAATACCAGATGTCCGTTCTCTACACAGACATCAAAGAAGAGGTCGTCGGGATTAATGGTATTTATGCCGATATACTTCTGTGTATAGGTATTACCGTTAGCTCCGACCATGACGACGCTGATATCAGCCGTACCGTCACCGTTGTTGGTAATATAGGCCGTCACCTTGGCCCCATTCATGTCTGCCAGCCAAGCCGCCCAGTCGCGTCCCTCCTCAAAGGTTGCCGTGCAGGCAGCGTAGCCGCCATCCCAACCATAATTGTCGGCACGTACCACGCAATAGGAAATCCAAGCTGCATTGGTCAGTCTGATCAGGAAGTTATCCCAGTTATTGACACCGGCAGTGTAGTTTGTGAAGTTAACCACCTTGGTCTCCTTCGGAGCAATCTTGATATGATCGGTATTGTATTCAAACCAAGGAGTAGAAGTATTGTCCTCCTTACCAAGAACTACTGGCGTCGGTACAACATAGGTCTCAGTGAAAGCGGAATATTCCTTCACTACATTGAACGTCTTGCTGGCAATGACAGCCTTCTCAGGAGCCTTGCCCAAGTAGGTCTTATTGTAGAGCACTATCAGCGTCTTCTGACCTAAGGTATTGTAGTCAGGAATAGCCTCAAACTGCAGTTCCTTAGCCTCAATGTCCTTCGTAGCACCATTGGCAAAGGTCACCGTAGCCGTCACATTAGCCATTGCCTCCTCAAGAGGAGTGTCTATGAGTACCTCACTGGGAACGGCATTAAGCTCCATTGATACCGGTTCGCTGTCCACGATGTCTATATCGCCGAACTCTATATAGCTGTGATCGACGGTAAACGAGAAATAGCAGTTATCAGGCTGCACATTGATGATGTCCTTATACTCCTGCGAGTAGCTGGCACCATCGGCACCCAACATGGCAATCTGAATGGTAGCCGTACCGTCACCGGGATTGGCAATGGTAGCCGTACATTTAGCCATACTCATCGACTTCAGCCATGCACCCCAGTCTCTTTCCGTGGTCTCCATCTTCTTGGTACAGAAGAAGTCGCTCTCTTCACCGGTAAAGCCTGTGGCCCAACACCAGTTGTCAGCACGGAACACGCCATACTCATAGTCCTTGGCCTCGTTGCGCAGAATGATGACGAAGTTGTTCCAGTTGCTGCCGCCACCATAGTTGATGAACTTAACCTGGGCCGACGTTCCCGGCTCAATCTTAATATCGTCGGTGAACACAGACCACCAGTCCTGTGTCAGTTCCTTAGTACCCAGTTCCGTCGGATTAGGTGTCACGCTGACTATTGTTGTCTTCTTGGAATTGGCTATCGAGTCAACCTTGTCGTTCAGCCAGCTGGGAGAACCCACACTGTAAAGGTCGCCCCCCTCGCAGCCCGTGAGCGTCAGCACGCCAAGGACTGCCAGGAATAAGCCGGATGTTATTTTATTGAGATATTTCATAATCTTATGCTTTTATTTTAGGTTTACACGCACTTTTCTTATTTGCTCAAGTCTACTACAGGATGAATCTTCCAGCCCTTGCCCCTGAACCAGTTGGCATTGTCACTATTGGTGTTAGCAGAGTTACCAACCAGATTGGGGTTGTCGTTCAGCGTGTTCTGGAAGATAGGCAGGAACTCATGACCCGCCTTGTAGGTATCGAAAGAAGACTTCACCTTGTCGTCGCTGATGGCAGCATAGCTCACAGGCTCCTTCAGCATGTTATAGTTCTTGGCTGTCACGTCAGCCTCAGTCATCAGACGATAGGTCGTATGCTCCTTCATCTGCTGGAGGCGGTCCTCCCGATAGAAGAAGCCCCAGCGCAGCAGGTCGAAACCACGACCCCACTCGCAACCGAACTCCTTCGGACGCTCCACGTTGGCAATCTGCTCAAACAGCTTGTCAGCATTGCTTGCGAAGTCAGCCAGTTTCAGGTCAGCCAGTCCGGCACGACGGCGCACGATGTTAATCCACTCAATGGCCTGAGCTGTAGGACCGCTCACCTCGTTCTCACACTCGGCAGCACGCAGCAGCACGTCCGAGTAGCGCATCAGTCGCAGGTTGATACCGCATTTCAGACCGGTTACCACCGTGCTGTAGAGACCCGTGCGCAGGTTTGTCCACTTGGCAATAGGCAGACCGCCGTTGTTGTTATTGGTAGGCACTACGTTGCCACCGTCCAGGTCGTCGCCGTAGCACACGTTGCCGTAGGCATAGTTGTTCCAGTCGCTCTCGTAGGTGCCGATAGTCCAATAAAGGCGCGGGTCCAGACCGTTCTTCGTGGTCTTCTCAGCCTTGAAGAGCTGATAGAGCCAGGGCGCGGCTGAGAGGTCAGCCCAACCGCCATAAGCCTGCGGACCGAAGTTGCTCTCTATGGCATGACCCTGTGAGGCGTTCTTGCTGATGTTGACAGGCGTCCACTCGTCGTCCGTACCCTGACTGCCGTAGTCCAGGAACTGTACTTCATACAGGCTCTCTGCGTTGTTCTCATACTTCGAACCCTCCTGGAAGTTGTCACCGTAGTCGGCCATCAGCTCATACTTGCCATACCTCTGGTTGCCCCCCTCGGCAGTGCTCAGAATATCCTTCAGCACGGCCAGTGCCTCACTATACTTCTGGCGCATCATCAGTGCACGGGCATAGAAGCCGGCAGCAGCACCGCTGGTAGCACGTCCGCTGGCCCACTCGCCACCCTCGTCACGGCTGGGCAGCAGTGTCATGGCCTCCGAGAAGTCTTTCTCCACCTGGTCCCACACCCTGTCGTACTGGGCATTACCGTCGGTATCGCCTTCCTCCTTGTTGGCAGACTGCAGACCCTCCAGCGTCAGATACTGGTTATAGTCCAGGATGATGGTAGGATTCTGATAGTAACCCGCCAGATTGTAGTAACCCAGTGCACGTGTGAACAGGGCCTGTCCCTTGAGACGCTTCCACTGGTTGCTGAGTTCGCCCTTCTGCTCCTGCTCGGCGCAGCGGGTAATCACAAAGTTACTGATGTTGATGACATAATACCAGTCACGCCAAATCCACAAGGCACCGATTTCGTCGGTGACGGCCTCGTTGAAGTTGTCTACGGGCAGATACCATACCTGAGAGGCATTCCACACCTCGTCACCACGCACCACGTCGTGAGCATAGCCCACACGGGCATAAGTACCCTCCATGCGGGTGTGGTGATAACAGGCAATCACTGCTTCCTCCAGGTCTTTGGCCGTATAGCCGAAATTCTCTGAAATCGGCTGGTTGGGGTTGGTAACATCCAACTTATCACTGCACGACGTCAGCGTGCCGATGCCCATCAACAGGGCAAGTGAATATTTATATAGTTTCATATTAATTACCTCTTTTTATATATTAGAATGAGAATAGAACACCAGCCATGAAGCTGCGTGCACTGGGATAAGAGCAATAGTTGTAGCCTGGCGTGTAGGTACCGCCGGCGAAGTCTACGTTGTATCCCTTATACTTGGTAAAGGTGTGCAGATTCTGCGCTGAGATGTAGACACGTGCACCGCTGATGACACCCTTGAACACCTTGTCAGGAATGTTGTAGCCCAACTCAATGTTGGCAATCTTCCAGTAAGCAGCGTTCTGAATCTTACGGTCGCTGAAGTAGTCGTTCCACCACTCGCCATTAGCCTGCACATAGGTACGGGGAACATTCGACAGATACGTCATACCGTCAGCCGACCAGCGGTTGGCATCGAGCATAGCCACATCCTTGTTGGCCCAGCCATAACAAGAGTTCAGGCTGTTGTAGATGTCGTCAGCCACATGATAGTTCAGGGCACCGAAGGTAGAAATGGCCAGGTCGAAATTCTTGTATTCCAGACGGGCACTGATACCGAAGTTCACCTTCGGCAGACCACTGCCTAATACCACCTGGTCATTGGCATCGATGATACCATCCTCGTTGACATCCTTATAGAGGCAGTCACCCACTTGGGCACCCACCTGGGTAGCGTGGTCGTCAAGGTCAGCCTGCGTGCGGGCAATGCCCTCATAGATGTAGCCATAGAACTGGCCAACCTCCTCACCCACCTTTGTGATATAAGTGTTGGCATCGATACGCTGAGTTAAACCAGAGCTCAAAGCCGTCACCTTGTTCTTCAGCGTGCTCAGGTTGGCACTGCCCTGCCACTTCAACGGATGGTCACTGTTACGATAGGTAGCAGAGAACTCGAAACCGCTGTTCTTCATCGAAGCAGCGTTCATGGTAACGGTCGTGTTAGATACACCTGCGTTGGCAGGAACAGCTACTGGAGTCAGCAGGTCAGTAGACTTGTTCAGATACCACTCGGCAGTAAACTCCAAACGGTTGTTCCACATGGCAATATCAATACCGACGTTGGTAGTCTTCTTCTTCTCCCAGGCGATGTTGGGGTTGCTGAACTCTTCAATAGAAGAACCAGTTACCACACTATTACCAAAGCTATAAGTCATATAACCACGACGCATGGTTGACAGATACCTGTACTCACCGATGTTCTCGTTACCCAGTTCACCATAGCTGGCACGAACCTTGAACATATTGATGAGGTTGTGATTGAACGGGAAGAACTTCTCCTTATCAAAGCGCCAACCCACTGAAACTGAGGGGAACGTACCCCAGCGGATATCCTTGGTCAGACGCGAGCTGCCGTCACGACGCAGAATGAATGAGAATAGGTATTTACCGTCGTAGTCATAAATCAGACGACCCAAGAAAGAAGTCAGGGCGTGTTTGTTTTCGCTGGATGTTGCATCGCGCTCCTCGCCATTGCCTACCTGCAGATAGTAGGGCTCCGGGAGATTAATACCCCAAGCACCGATGTAGTTCCAGTTTTCTTCCTCATAAGTGATACCACCTAACAGGTTGATATGGTGCAGACCGAAAGTTCCGTCATAATTGATGGTATTCTCTACCAGGAAGTCTGTATAGGTATCCTTGTTTTTGTCTAAGCGCTCGTTGCTCTTATCCATATAAACACGATTGCTCTGAATCCATGCTGACACCCAGCGTTTGTTTTGGGTGAATGTTTTATTATAAGAGAGGTTGAGCTTATAGTTCAGCTTATGGTTCTTGTTTTCAAAACCAATCATCTTCAATAGGTCAAAATCAGCAGAACCAGTAGCTGTAACACGGTCTATCAGTGTGTTTCTTGTCAGCAGATTGTTAATCAGCAAAGGGTTCGAAGCCGAGATGTCACCATGCACGTCGGTGTAGTACACACCATATCCATAAGCATCGTAGCTATAGTTGGCGGCTGCCGGCACCCTGTCGTCCAGCACCCACGTCGAAGGGTCGTAAGCCCTGATGGTCGGCTGCATCAGCAGCGAGCCACGCAACACGTTGGTCACGTCGCCATACATACCCTGCACATAGTCACCCACACCAAAACCAAAACCGTCCTGGCTGGAGTGCGTATAGTTGAGGCTGGTACGGAACTTAATGAACTTCGTTTCCATTGTATTGTTGATGCGTGCTGTGAAACGCTGGTAGTTAGGACCCGCACCCTCCAGCGTGCCCTTCTGCTGGAAGTAGTCCAGACCGATATTATAAGTATTGTTAGCACCGCCACCACTCAGGTTGACGTTGTGATTCTGACGGATACCCGTCTTGAACACCTCATCCACCCAGTTCGTATTGGTATTGTCCTGAAAGTGGTACAGCCCGTCAGCGCCCATCTTGTAACCGCTGGGGATAGCAGTACCGGAATTATTGGCAGCCTGCGCCAGATACTGGCTATACTGGTCGGCATTCATCGTGTCGTAGACACCCTTGGGAATGAAGTCTACACCGAAGTAACCCTTATAGTCTACCTTCAGCGGCTGGTCTTTCTTACCGCTCTTGGTGGTGATGATGACCACACCGTTAGCGGCACGCGAACCGTAAATGGCACCTGCTGATGCATCCTTCAGCACCTGAATGGTCTCGATGTCGTTAGGTGAAAATTCCGCAATACCAGTTCCCATTGGTACACCGTCAATAACGTACAAGGGGTCCGTATTGTTGAATGATCCGATACCACGGATACGTACGCTCGGCTTCGCACCTGGCTGTCCGTCAGAGGTAATCTGCACACCGGCTACCTTACCTTCCAGCATCGAGGAAATGTTAGAGTTCGACACCCCCTTCAGTTCATCGGCATTTACAATAGATACTGAACCTGTCAGGTCGGCCTTCTTCTGGGTACCGTAACCCACGACGACCACTTGCTCCAGCATCTGCGAGTCGCTCTCGAGCTCAATCTTCTCAATCACGGCCCGGCCACGGACTGCAATCTCACGGTCCTTATAGCCTACATAACTCACTAAGAGGGTTGCATCAGATGCGGCATCAATCGAGAAGTTTCCGTCAAAATCGGTCACAACACCCGTCTGAGCCCCCTTCACTCTTACAGTTGCGCCAATCAGGGGTTCCCCGCTCTGGTCAACAACCTGCCCTTGGACCTTGATGGTCTGCTGGGTCACTGATGCCACGGCAGGAACAGGGCAGACCGTAAGGCCACCGAGCATACCCAGCGACAGCATCACAGAGAACAAATAAGTTTTTCTCATTGCGAATTGTTTTTAGTTAATATTGTTAGTAATAAAGTTTTGGGTGCAAATGTACCTATTTTATCCACAACAGAGGTGGACAAAACGTTATTTTAGGTGGATAAAACGTTATTTTCGCACTCTTTCTACCTGTATTCTTGGTTTTTCTACTCCGTTTCGTCCTCTCCGGCATACGTGCTGGGACTATGTCCATAACGATGGGTGAAACAGCGGGTAAAATATTTGGGGTCATTGAAACCTACCTTGTAGGCTATCTCGGTGATATTGCGATTAGCCATGTTCTCCAAGATGAGTTTCTTGGCAACCGTCAAGCGATAATTGCGGATAAACTGCCCCGTGCTCACTCCTGCTTCCGCATGGAAATGCTTCGACATCAGACTACGGCTCATGCCCAAGGCTTCGGCCAGCTCGGCAATGCCGAAACCGGCATCCATGTAGTTTTGCTCCATCGCCTCCGTCGCACGCTCCATAAACGACTTCTGGCTTTTCTGTGTCTCCTGCTTGTCGGCCTCCACACTGCGGACGAAGCTCTTCTTCAGGTGCTCATGGGTGTCGAGAATGTTCTGGATGCTTGTCTGCAGGCGCTCCGGGTCATCACTTTCCTCCATCACCTTGCGGATAGGTATCAGCAGCTTCTCGGTCTCCTTTCTGCGCAGCTCGTCTATGCGACGGCGCACAAACAGGACGCCCATCCCTGCCAATAGCAGAACGACTAAAAGCACAAACCACCAGCTTTTCCAGAAGTAGGGTGCCACGTCAACACGAATGCGTGCCACACTTCGACCTTCAGGTTGAAGAATGCGTGCCACACTTCGACCTTCAGGTTGAAGACTGCTGATGTCGTCACCGGCGTCTTGACCGTCGGAGATGTACTCAACCTCGAAAGTATAGGTTCCGGGCTTCAGACTGGTATAGCGGACAGCATGATCATCCGACTTCAGGATAGTCCACTCGTCTTCAAAGCCCTTCATCCTGTAGCGGTAGTGTCCCTGGACATCGCCCGTATAAGTCAGCGTGGAGAAACTGATGGTCAGCGACTTGTTGGACTCGTGGAGCCTGATGCGCGAGGCTTGGGAGATGTCTGCATCGAGTATGTTGCCATCGGCTGCCGTGACTTCCTGGTTGTCTACTAACAGGCGGGTGAAACACAGACGAACGGGATGACGGGCTTCCTTGTTCTCGCCGCGCACTTCGATGACACCAGCCAGACTGCCAAGGTAGATGGCTCCGTCTGGCCCTTTGACGGCTGAATTCCAATAGAAGCGCTGACAGAGCAACCCTTCCCGTTCACCATAATTAATAAAGGTATTGGAACGGCTGTCGTAGATGGACAGCCCGTTGTCAGTGGTAATCCAAAGGCGTCCCTGCTCGTCCTCGACGATTCCTTTCACGCTGTTGTTGGCCAGCCCGTCGGCATCGGTCAGTGCCTTGAAGTGCTCCCGACCGTCGGCCTCGACCGTGCGCCGGTACAGTCCATAGCCGTTGCTGCCCAGCCACAGGGTGCCGCTTTTGGTCTCGCAGAAGCAGGTAATCTTGTCAACGACTCGTGACTGGGGATTGTCCAGCTTGTTGCGCAGCAAACGACCGTGAAACTGTCCGTTTTTACCTCGCCCCGCTTTGAGGTCAACGACGCAGACGCCCGACAGACAGCCCAGCCAGAGCTGTCCGGACTTATCAATGTGGGCCCCTATGCAGCCTCTGATGTCACGGTTATGGGGGAACGGGTCTTCCACCCGCCCCGTACGCAGGTC
>ODAI011632348.1_pt1 | contig 10880 bp, 8 predicted proteins | sample 1539321 | NCBI WGS metagenome assembly ODAI01 (sample SAMN02144231, study PRJEB22623) | gut metagenome | biome: sheep rumen | host: Ovis aries | place: New Zealand | reverse complement strand
TCGGCTTCCGCCGTCCATCGAATTTAAGCAGCGGGATATATTGCTGGATTTCCGTCATCATCTGTCTTTTCTTTTCCGGTGACATGCTGCTCTTCTGATAAATCACCGTGAACATTCCCATCATGATCCACACATAATAGCTGGGCGAAATGTTGTTTTCCAGAGCAAGCTGAACCGTTCGCCTGACCGGTTCCGTATAAGTCTCCACCGGGAAACTGTCCTCACCCATCATGCGCTGGAGCCGTGAGCCCTCATGCTGAACATAGGTATACGCTGTCAGTTTCGGCATGACACAGATCTTTTTGGGCGTGCAGAAGCAGCGAAGTGTAAACAGAAAATCTTCTGCCAGCATGATATCATCGTCAAAGAAAATTCCGTTTATAATCAGCAGTTCTCTCCGGATCACCTTGCAGGCAAGCATGACCGGTGCCCCGTACAAAAGCCTTCCCCTGATGTCCGGATCATCCGGAACCTGAACACACTCCTGATCCGTTTCCGGAAAATCCAGAACCATCGGGACCTCATACATTCCCTCTTCATTCAGCTTTTTTTCGCATCGGCCAATCAGAATATCACACTTCTCCTGCTCCATTCTCTCTACAGCCGTTTCCAGAAACCCCTTCTCGATCACGTCATCGTGGTCAAGCAAATAGATATACTTTCCCCTCGCCCGACGAATTCCCTCATTCCTGGGCACAGTGGGTGAATGTGTGTCATCATGCTTTTCCAGAATGCGTATATTCTCCCTGCCTCAGGATTATAAATCTATATTCAGAATCCTTATGTCGAAATTATGAATCTATATTTTAACATACCAGCCATTCGCCGCACTTTCAGACTTGCTCCACATCTTTTGCTCATTTGCCGGTAAAAAACAGGAGGACCTCATATAAGCGGATAAAAAAATGCAGACTAACCTTTCGGTTAATCTGCAGCCCATCCGCAGTGCCGGTGGTGAGACTCGAACTCACACGGGTTTTACCCCAACGGATTTTGAGTCCGTCACGTCTGCCATTCCATCACACCGGCAAGTGGCGTTATTATAACGGATTATCCGGATTTTCGTCAATATATTTTTTTCTTTGATCCTATATCCGCAGTCAGGCAGGTCCCAACGTCGAACAATCAAAAAGCCCGTCTGCGTGATCGAAACGGAAGGAGCAAGAGTCTTAGCACCAGACAGCTTTTGCTCCTTCCGTGCCTATCCAGGGACATTGGTAAAAATCAGATATACGCCCTTGACATGTCATTTCAGTTGCTGACCCATACATGTTTTTTTACAGAAGCACAGCCCAAATGCTTTTACATTTGTGTATCCTTCCTCAAATATCCCCTCAACATACTTTTTCTCTATAATCTGCCGAACAGTCTCCTCGAGTCCCTCCGTCATTTCAGGGAGTTTTTTTCTGACTTTGAGTTCAAAGACAATTACATCCTCGGCAGGATCGTCCGGATAGAGTATGATATCAGGTCTGTCCTCTCCTTCCTCACGATTCGAAGATGCTGTATACCCGGATATCCCGCTTAATAAAGACAACAGAAAACCGTGGTAAAAAGACTCGCTGCTATCAAACGTACTTATGCTGCTAAACAGGAGTTTTTTATATAGCCGACAAACTTTTCCGTTTCTCCATCAAGTACTGCCTGATAAAACCCTGAACGATCTGACTCTTTTACTTTTCGAGTAAACCAGTCGCTTATCTGACTTTCGTAAATCGTTTTTATTTCGATATTCGGAATCTGCATGGTCACGTAGATATAATTGCCTCTTTTTTTCTCGTCTGTTTTTTTCATATAACCGGTAAAAAAGAGGAAATTCCAGAGGTTGTCCTCACTTTTATGGATATCATCATAGGTGATATCCTCATGGATCTGCTTTTCTATGGTTCCCCCGTTTATCAGTTCATCCAGTTCTTTTTTTGTTTCAGTCCCTGCGTGATCAATCAAGTCCTTGATAATCGAATTAGAGGATGTTTTGGACCAGTATGCCTCGGGATATTCCTTTCCATCATTAACAATGCCTTCTACATAATTGGTGATACTCCAGGGATTGTATATTTCTCTTTTTCCAAACAGATACCCGTTATACCATTCCTTCGCCTCGGGGATCCGATCTCCTATCCCGTAATATTGAAGAAATTCCTCTGTTTCTTTCTCCGTAAACCCAAAACCCTCCGCAAAACTATCGTTTCGTATGGAATTAATTTTCAGATTGTTAAGTCCTGTAAAAATACTCTCTTTGCTTATGCGAAGACACCCCGTCACAACAGCAAACTCCAGAAAATCATTTGTTTTGAGTGCCGATTCAAACAGCGAGCGGATAAATGCCGTCATCTCGTTATAAAACCCACTGTAATAGGCATTTTCAAGAGGCACATCGTATTCATCAAGAAGGATAATGACCTTTATCTCATGATGTACGGCAAGACATTCTGAGAGAAGCTTTAATGATGTGGAATATTTGTCAACTTATATTTTCAGTTTTTTGTCCGTGTCAATCTCCTCTTCTTTTCTGACAGCAACCATCCTGCTGAACATCTGCTTCCTTGTATCATCAAGCCGGTCCGAATGAAGAAGATATCCGTGACGCCTGTACTCACTTGCTATTTCATCACGAAGTTTCAAAAATGCCGCCCTGAAATTCGTCTGTTTTGCAGACTTTAATGTCAGGTTGATGACAGGATATTTCCCCATCATGGAAAGGATTTCAGGGTCCGACTGCATGATTCTTTTGCCTTCAAAGTAATGCTTCGCGTTTATCAGATTCCCCTGCAAATCATACCCGTATTCAAAAAATGTACGAAGCATCGAAAGGGTAAGAGTTTTCCCAAAACGGCGCGGACGGGTAAACAGGGTTACCATGCCGCCTTTTCTGACGATGTCCTCAATAAACATCGTTTTATCGACATAATAGCAGTTATCATCGATCAGTTTTTGATAGTTTTCATATTATTCCTATTTTTTTCATGATTTTCTCACCCCCTTGCTCTGTAATACATCTCAGAACAGATTTATTTCTGAAATTGTATGAAGCTTTCCCGTAACCTGTATTCCCTGACACGTCCATTAGACACACAGTCTGTATTTTCTGAACACCCTTCAATCCTTGTTCAGCTCAGAAAAGATGAATCATATCTCAGTATCCAAGGACCTTTTGTCGAACCCGGGCATAGATGATGTACGAAATGATCACATTGACGATATCCGCCGTCACCTGCGTCCAGACTATTCCCATCATGCCAAACAGTGCATTGAGCAGGAACAGGAACGGAATATTCAGTCCGATCTGCCGGATAACGGCCAGCCAGAGCGAAACCCTGCCCTGATTAATCGCCTGCATGTAATTCACCATATTGAAACTGAGGAACATGAAAGGCGTTGCAAAGCAGCGTGCCCGAAGGAACGTCGTCCCAAGGCGCACGGTTTCCGTCTCTCCGATAAATGCGCCGATCAGGCGGTCCGCGAACAGGTAATAAAGCAGTACACAGATTCCCGCGATGATCAGTCCGGCAATTCTGGCCGCATTGAAGAATTCCTGCATCCGTTTATAGTTCCGGGCGGCGTAATTGTATCCGATCAGCGGAATCATGCCCAGACAGATCCCGATTCCGACATTCAGCGGCAGCCGTTCCACTTTCAGCACAATGCCCATCGCGGCCAGCGGGAGATCCCCGTGAGCCGCGGAGAGCCGGTTGATGACAATATTGGTGAGATCATAGAGAAAGACGCTCAGCGCCGCCGGAATTCCGACAGAGAACAGATCCCTTCTCGAATCCGGCCGAATCTTTACCAGCTTCCTGGGGATTTCCAGCACCGAGGACTTCCGGACTCTGTGAATCATCCAGAGAAAATAGGCCATCGAGGCCATACTCGAGAGCATGGTGGCAATTCCGGCGCCCATCACCTGATAGCCATCCGGCAGCAGGACAAACATAAACAGCGGATCCAGCACGATATTGAGCAGACCGCCCATGCTCAGCCCAAAGGCTGCCGCACGGGAATAGCCGGCATTCCGCAGCAGAAAGGATAACGTCGTTCCATTCACATTGGCGATGCCGCCGATTCCCACAACAAAAAACAGATACTGTCTGGCATAGCCAATGGTCATGTCGCTCGCGCCCAGGAGGCGAAGAAGCGGATCCATAAACACGACGCAGAGGACAGAGAAAACCAGCGCGGAGCCGCACGAGGCCAGCGTTGTCCAGGAAGCGGCAGCCCTTGCCTCTTTTTCATCTCTGCTCCCCAGAAGGCGGACAACCAGTGTCCCTCCGCCCACGCCAAACAGATTCCCCAGCGCTCCGGCCATCAGGAAAACCGTCAGTACAAGAGAGGATGCCGCCACCATATAGGGATTATTGGTGCGGCCGATAAACCACGTATCCGCCATGTTGTAAAACAGCGTAATCAGCTGGCTGATAATGGTAGGAACCGCCATCCGGAACAGTGCCGCAGGTACCGGCATGGTTTCAAACAGTTCACATTTTGAACGATCTTCCATAATGTCTTCCCTTCCGGAATTGGCTGCCGAACCAAAAAAGCGGGAACGCCGTCTCCGGCGTTCCCAGTAAAAGTACAGAATTGCTGTTTTTTTGAGATGCCGCCAATGACCATTGGCATTGTCTCTGTTTCAGTCATCAAATCACAGCTTGTCTCTAGCGTTTGTCCTTGTCCACGGATTCAAGCGTAATCATCGCCAAAAAGACAAACAGAATGGCAAAACCGAAAATGCGCCACCAGTAAACCAAGATATTCTCGACCGTGTTGTCATAGTCAGGATTACGGCTTGCCTCAGCAGCCATCTTTTGAACCGCGTCTTTGACTTTTGTGACGCCGAACAGATTAACGATTTCCCCCACGGTTGTCTTTAACGTATATTGCTGATCCCGATTTTTCTGAACATCCGGATTCTCAGCCAGCCGGTCGACCAGATCACCTGCTGTCCTGATTCCGCCTATCGGTTCATCCCTGTAAGCATCCAGAAGTCCTGAACTGATAATCAGGTCGATCACATCACCGAACTTCATATCTGAAACGACCTTTTGCTCCATCAGCACTTTTATTTCATCCGTCTTCACCAGATTATCAAGAAGTGCCTCCACGGTCAGGTTCGCGAAAACTTTCCGTTCAAGAAACTCCTTCGAACTCGGTGATTCCCGGAATGCCTTCAGCAGATCACCATACGTCGTATCCAGAGAGAAGGTTTTTTCCCGAAAATTCTGATAGGAATCCAGCTGATTCAGGCGTTTGGTGAGACCATTCACCGTAAGATATTCCCCGATCTCCATATTCCGGATTTTCTGGACCGTGGGATTATAATTCTTTTTCCCTAGCAAATCCAGCACATCACCCAGCTTCACCGTTCCGGTAATTTCAGAATTGTTCATCTTTACAATCGTATTCCATATGGATGCAAGCGGCAGATTATTGTAATTGGCCTGTGCTGCCAGCACTTTCAGTCCGGGATTGGAGATCGTCAGATTGGTCAGCGGTTCACTCCACTCCGGCAGCGACAGCATTCCCCCTGAAAAGACCAGCTGAAAAATCAGCACAAACGGCATGATGGTCATGGCTGTCGTCGTCGAATGCGCCAACGTGGAAATCCAGAGAGAAAGCATATCCGACGCAAACGTAATCAGGAACATGGAAATCCCGATGTCAAACAGAAGATAAGGGGTAATGACTCCCTCATCGGGATACTTAACGCCAACCATTCTGGTGACATAAATCGTAACGCCTGTCTGAAGAAGACACAGAATCGACTGATACAGCATATGCGCACAGATATAGGAGGAAATATGCATGCCGGAACGATGTTCGCGCTTGATCACGTCCCGTTCGCGGCAGATCACCTGGACCGAGTTAAAGCATCCGTTCCAGATGCACACACACACCAGCGCAAAGGCGCCCATCAGGGAACCTTCCATGTTAATAAACATGCGTTTGCGAACAACCATTCCAACCAGGCCCGCAATCAGGGCCGCCATCGGGAGAACTTTCCAGTCATTCTGATAGATAAACATGCGGATCAGTTTCCCGAGATAGATGATTACCTGTGCCCCCCGCCCGCGATAACGTATATTCATCCTGCGGGAGGGTTTTTCTGCTTTTACATCAGGCATGCTGCACCTCCGCGTATTTCATCACATACTCATCTGCCAGACCATCTCCGCCTTCCTCTTTCCGGTTGACGCTCTTGACAATCTGCTCCATCCGTTCGCGGCCGAAGAATTTTCTGGCATCCTCAATACTGCCATAATACGCCAGGCGCCCTGTACGCGCGCTGTCCTTTGCCAGCACAATAACATCATCAAACAGATCAATGACACGGTCCGGGGTATGGGTAATCACAATGACAATTTTCCCGGTATCGGCAATCTTTCTCAGCTGGACAAACAGCTCCCTGGCCATGACGCCATCAAGTCCGGAGTCCGGTTCATCCAGAATGAACAGTGACGGATTGCTGATAAATTCAATGGAGATGGACAGCCGCTTTTTCTGACCACCGGACAGCTTTTCAACCAGATTATTCTTAACCGGTTTCAGTCCGAAAATCTCCATCACCTCATCCACACGTCTTCTGCGCTGATCCGGTGTCACATCTTTGGGAAGCCGGAGCTTAGCCGCATCCAGGAGGGTGTTCAGGACAGTATCCTTCCCCCGCATCATCTCTGTCTGCGGAACGAATCCCACCTCATACTGCATTTTCTTGTACTGCGTGTACATGTTGTTCCCGTTGAGCAGCACCTCCGCTTTCGCCTTCTCATATCCGTTTATGGCATTGAGATAGGTGGTTTTGCCAGCACCGGAACCGCCAAGGAGCAGCACCATATGTCCCTGCGGAATCGCCATATGAATATCGCGCAGCAGGACTTTTTTCTGGAAGAATTCCTTCACGGAACGCTCCGTCAGATTCACGGTAAGTCCCTCATCCATCACCGTTGCACTTCCGTGCGTTGCCAGGCGTTCCATTTCCGCCCGAATATCCATGACTTTCCAGGCCGGCTGATACTTCTTACTGAAGCCCCACAGGAGCGTGACAAACCAGTTGGCCAAGATCCAGAGGATAATCCAGCGCTTCCGCTGTCCATACACCTCGATGAGCCCGATGCCGATGCGGATTTCATAAATGAGCAGGGAAAGCCATAATGTCACCTCCATAATGGTCACGATGACAAAAAACACACTTATCTCCGCAGACGCCTGCTCAAAGTATACCAGTGATAAAATCCCGTTGAGCAGTCTCGTGGCAACAGTAAGAACACTGTATACCCGGCCCTCCGGTTCGCGCCCTGCACAGCATGCCAACTTGTATTCTCTTGCACCGGGAATCAGGGCCCACCACCCTTTCACCCCCGACTTTTCAAACATCTTCCACAAGCCGACCATAAACAGGATTTCAAAAATGATGTTCCTAAGCTCTTCCGAGCCGAACAGTATTTCCAGAAAAAATTTCCCGACAGCAGCCATCCGAACCCTTTTTCCTCCTCCATGTGATCATTTGTCTCAGTGCATGTCCGTGCCTGTCTCATAAACGGTCCCGTTAACACAGGGGCACTCAAACGTTCTTTCAGTCATTGCTGCCTGAGGACGAAGCTGCCGCGCTGTTTTCACGGTCACGAATCATATGCTGCAGCGTGACCAGAATCGTTACCACCGTCTTCTCTTCCTCCGGCTGATAAATATCCACGCAGTATTTGTCATGGAGCGATATCATCTTCTGTGAGATCACCGCAATAATGTTTCCATCCGCATCATACAGTTCAAAATTCAGGCCGACGATGTTTCCCTGCAGCTGCCAGCCAAGTCCTTCAATATTGGTTACATCCCGGACAATATGCCACAGTTCATTGGAAAGTTCAAATTTCTTTCCGTCTTCCATGGTGACAAAATGCCGTTCATGCAGCGTAAAGAACTTTCGCTCAATATGTGAGACATGATTTCCAGCCGCATCATAAATATCCGTCTTGTCATGCAGCGACGGGAATTTCGACTTTGCCTGATAAACCACCTGATCACGATCATCCGTAATGCTGATCTCATGATGGAGCGTCAGTACTTTCGTCGATGTAAACAACGAATATTCCGGTTCACCAAAGCGCTCCACATTATTGACATTTGCCTGCTCACCCGCCTCGCGGTACCGATGAAATTTTGATAAAACGCCCATATTCTCTCTCCTGATTGTTTGTTTTTCTGATTAAGCCCGTTTTAAGCGATGAAGATTGCCTGAAACTGAAACAGGATTTGTCAGACAACATCTTCAACATTTTTCAACAATGCACGTTTTCCTGCAGAAACAGATTCCATAAGCGCTGCATCCGATGTACCCATCGTTCAGGATTCCTTCCACATACCCTTTTTCCCTGATCTGCCGAAGCGTCTCTTCAATTCCATCCCGCATCTCGGCAAACTTCTTTCTTTCCTTCAGTTCAAAGAGGATCGCAGGATCTCTGGGATTGCTGGGATAAAGCACAATATCCGGCCGCCCGTTTCCTTCCTCTCTGTTTGAGCGAACCTCATATCCCGGAACACCGTAAAGCAGTGATAAACAGATGCCATGATAAAAACGCTCCGTACTGTCAAAGGTGCTGATGGTTTTCCCAAGAAGATTCCTGATATAACTTTCCATTCCTTCCGTGTCCCCTTCAAGAACGGCTCTGTGAAACATGCTTCGGTCTGCCTCTTTGACCTTTTTTTCAAACCAGGAACTGATCTGGTTTCTGTAAATGCTCCTGATCTCTGCATTGGGAATGGTCATCGTCATATAGACATCTTCCCCTTCAATTCGTTCGGAGACCTTTTTCAGATAACCGGTATAATAGAGGAAGTTCCACAGATTATCCTCCGATTCCCTGATTTCGCCATAGGTGATGTCCTCATGGATCTTTTTTTCAATCGTTCCTCCCTCAACAAGCGTATCCAGTTCCGCTTTTAAAGAATCATCCGCACGATAAACCAGTTCCCTGATAATACGATTCGAAGAAGTATTTGCCCAGTAAGGTTCAGGAAACTTCTTTTTCCCGATGACAGTGCCATACACGTACTGGACAATACTCCAGGGATTATAGATTTCCGTCTCACCGAAACAATATCCGTCATACCATTTTTTGACCTCCGGAATACGATCTGCAATGCCATAATCGCTTAACATCTGCATCGTTTCCGACTCAGTAAATCCAAACGCTTCGTCAAATCCGCTCTCCCTGATGGTATTGATCAGTAGATTGTTCATTCCGGTGAAAATGCTTTCCCTGCTGATTCTCAGGCAGCCGGTAACAATCCCTTTGAAAAGGGCATCATTTGTCTTTAATGCTGATTCAAAAAGCGACCGAATATATCCCACCATTTCATCATAGAACCCATTTTCCCACGCATTCTCCAGAGGTACATCATACTCATCCAGAAGAATCATGACTTTCCTGCCGTGGTGTTTCATCAGAAAAACGGACAGCGTTTTTAAAGCCGTCGAGTACTTGAATATTTCTTCCTGATATTCTTCTCTCGTGTGCAGTTTGCGCTCGTCGACTGCATCCAAAAAGCTGTAAAAGTGTTCCTTCTCCAGAACACTCAGTTCTTTGGAATCAAGAAGATAGGAATGCCTTGAATATTCAGAGACGATTTCATCCCTGATTCTCAGTCCCGCCCGATTAAAATCAGGCTGATTCGCCGATTTCAAAGACAACCTGATCACCGGAACCTGTCCCATCATCGACAGCAGCTCATCCGGCGCTTCCATGATCCTTTTCCCATCAAAATACCGTTCCTTACTGACCACTCTGCCGTCTTTATCGTACTCCAGTTCAAAGAAGGTTTGAAGCATGGACAGTGCAAGTGTCTTCCCAAATCGTCTCGGCCGTGTAAACAGGATCACCTTACCGCCCTTTTCAATGACATCCCGAACCAGCCATGTCTTATCTATATAGTAAAGATTCTCCTCAATGAACTCTCTGTAATTTTCGTATCCGATTCCAAACCTTTTCACGCACTCACCTCCGAGTGAAGGATCACACGTTCGTTTCACAAATCATTCCTGCCGTCATCTCAGTCTGTTTCCCGGTCTCTGTCCTGTCAGATGCCCCATTGCCCCACACCAGACGAGGCAATCAACGGCTCTTTTCTATCCGTCTGGTGTGATCTTTAGCCGTATTTTGGGCACAGTATACACGATTTCACCCGTGATTGCAAGATAAGCACCAAAGGGAGCCGCGTGGAATGTATCCCGAAGTCATTCAAGCATCCTGTTTCCATGTGACTTTTCCCGCCCCCTACTTTCGCGGTCTAACTGTCTAAATAACGATCTTGACTTTGGAACCACATTAAAGATTAAGCCTGAGCGGGTTTTCTTTTTCTTTTAGGATCGGTCATGCAAAGTCAAACAACTGCACAATTTTTATATTTTCTCAGAGAAAAAGAGTGCGGCCTCGCCGCACTCTTCAAAAAGCAATTTCTGTCTTTTCCCGGGTCTGTTCACAAACCCTGTCTGACGATCCGTTGAGCTTTATTTAGCCATCTCATACAGTGCATCCAGTTCCGCCGGCGTAATGCCCTTGGTCTGGTTGTAGATGACCTCACCTTTCCGGTTGAGGACAATCGTCTGCGGGATGGTGGAGCTGCCGTTCACGATTCCCCAGATTTCATCGTCTTCGCTGTCCACGGCAATGGGCATCGCCCAGTCTTTGTCGGCAATATACTCCGCCGGATCCATCTCCGTGATAGAGGAATGCACCGCGATCATTGCCACATCATCTTTGTGTGCCTTGTAGAACTCGCTGAAATGCGGCAGTTCCTGCACGCAGGGGCCGCAGTAAGTCGCCCACAGGTTGATGATCGTCACCTTGCCCCGGTTCTCGGCCAGATGGAACGTAGAGCCATCCAGGCAC
>ODAI010598769.1_pt1 | contig 10880 bp, 8 predicted proteins | sample 1539321 | NCBI WGS metagenome assembly ODAI01 (sample SAMN02144231, study PRJEB22623) | gut metagenome | biome: sheep rumen | host: Ovis aries | place: New Zealand | reverse complement strand
TTACCCCTTCGGCTGGCAAGAAAAGGAGAAAGGTGCTGCTCACCATCCTCCTCGGCTTGGTGTCGGTGGTGGCGGTGTTCACGGTCTCCGTTCCCGACAACTGGATGTTTCGCAGCTCCGAGAGCCGTTACGACCAACAACTTTTCGATGCTGCCATCGCCCCCGGCGGAGTGCTGGCTGCCGACAGCCTGTGCAACGGTCCGCATCTGGTGGCTTTCGTCACCCCGGGGTGCCCCTACTGCCGTATGAGTCAGGAGAAGCTGGAATCTATTGCCAAACGCAACCACCTCGATACAAATCGGTTCCATTATTACAAGCCTTCCGATCTACCCGACGACCTCTTTCTGGAAATCACTTATGGCCAGCGGCCGCTCGTCATCCTTCTTAACGACGGGAACGAGGTGGCGACCTATCACTATCGCAACATCAACGAACGTCAGATTACCCGCACGTTGGCTCGGTAGGATTCATGCCGTTCATCTGTTCGTAAATATTTTTATTACATTATCGATTATTTTGTATCTTTGCACTTTATTTGCGAGGGTGCAGGTGTGGTCAATTGCAGAGTAATCAATATTATATAAATTATTTATCATTTAAAACAATCACATTATGAGCGGTTTCTTTGGAGTGGTCTCCGAGCAATCATGTATCTCCGATCTGTTCTATGGAACGGATTATCATTCTCATCTGGGCACAAAGCGTGCCGGTATGGCCACCTTCGATGGTCTTCAGGCCCACCAGAACATCCACAACATCCAGAATTCGCATTTCCGTCCCAAGTTCTCGAAGGATTTGGCCGAGATGCTGGGTAATGTGGGTATCGGTGTGATCAGCGACACCGAGGCCCAGCCCGTGATGGTGAACTCGCATCTGGGACGTTTTGCTATTGCCACGGTCAGCAAAATCAACAACATCGACGAACTGGAGCAGTTCTGCCTGAACCAGCATCAGCAGTTTACCGACCTGAGTATAGGCCGAACCAATCCCACTGAGCTGGTGGCGCTGCTTATCAGCCAGGGAACTGATTTCGTGCACGGCATACAGAATGTCTATGACAGGGTGAAAGGTTCGTGCAGCATGCTGATACTGACGCCCGACGGCATCATCGCCGCCCGAGACCGCTATGGACGTACCCCCATTGTCATCGGTCGCCGGGGTAACGACTACGCCGTGGCCAGCGAAAGCCACTCGTATGTGAATCTGGGGTATGAGACCTGCCGGTTTGTGGGGCCTGGTGAAATTGTCAAGGTGACGGTAGATGGCGGTATCAAGGTGTTGAAACCCGCCGAAGAGAAGAACCAGATATGCTCGTTCTTGTGGATCTACTATGGCTACCCCTGCACCGAATACGAAGGGATCAATGCGGAGGAGGTGCGCTACAATCTGGGCCGCATCATGGGTGAACGCGACGACGTGGAGCCCGACTTCGTGAGCCCCATCCCCGACAGTGGCATCGGTATGGCTTTGGGTTACAGCAACGGACGCAAGATTCCCTACAAACGTGGCTTGCTCAAATACACGCCTACCTGGAGCCGCAGCTTCATGCCCGTCAGTCAGGCCGACCGTTTCCTGGTGGCCAAAATGAAACTCATACCCAGCCGTGCGGTGCTTTCAGGAAAGGAAGTGGTGTTCTGTGACGACTCTATTGTGCGCGGTACCCAGTTGAGAGACAACGTGAAGATGCTCTACGATTATGGCGCCAAGAAGGTTCATGTGCGTATCAGTTGCCCTCCTTTGGTGCATGGCTGTACGTTCCTTAACTTCAGTGCAAGCAAAACCGACCGTGAACTCATCACCCGTCGTGTCATCGAAGAGCTGGAGGGCATCCCCGCCGCCAACCTTGCTCCCGAGAAACTGCGTGCTTATCAGCAGGCCGATACCCCTGAATATCTCCGCATGGTCGAGGTGATACGCCAGCATGTGGGTGTGGATACGTTGAAGTTCAATACGGTGGAGGATGTATGCAATGCCATCGGGTTGCCCAAGGCAAGCATCTGCACCCATTGCTTCGATGCTTCCTCTTACGGGGACAAATGAAAGTCGAAAAACGATAATTGAAAGATAACATGAAACGCATCCTCTTAGTCTTTCTCATGGTGTTGCTGCCCATGGCAGTTATGAGTCAGAAGCCCAAGAAAACCAAGGCCAAGCCTGTAGCGCCGCCCACGGTGCTCAGTGTGGGTGATTTGATGGGTAACTACGGACTCGATTCGGCTTGGGTCAACGACACGGCGGCCATCATGCGCTACCTGGACGAACAGCCACAGGATTATGTGGCACTCACCAACCTCTGTGTGTCTATTCGCACGAAGGCCCAGAAAGCTATCTCGTCGATTGAGAACGACTATGATTTCCGTGACAGCCTGATCTGGCTTGACAGCAATACTGTGCTGGCCGACTATGCCATCTATGAGTACCGTCTGCGTAGCCTGTCAGAGTTGATGGGCCGGATGAGTATCAAGTACAGCAGATTGGAACAGCAGCGCATCGAGGCTGAAAAGGAAGCGGCACGTCGGCGTGCCGAGGAAGAGGCCCGTCGTCTGCAAGAAGAACGCAACCGTGTGGCCTCGGATCTGCGTTCCAATATAGAGCTGCACCACAGGGCTATCATCACCGCCTGTGATGGAGCCGGCATCACCGACAAGAATAAGTTGAAACAGCTGAAGGATTTATACTACAGCTATTTGATGGTCTATAACAAGTATGACCTATCGGTGGGGAATGCTACTGACGAGAGCATTGAGCGGCTGGACCAGCTCAACTCGTTCCAGAACGACGTGCTGGAGAATGTCTTGGGGCAAAATTCGCTTCCCTATCAGATTGAGAACTTCAAGAATGTTCTCAAGGTGCGTTGCGACAAGGAGAACTCAGACATATACCGTAGTTATTCCAAGGTTTTCAAGCAGACCACCGTCCCTGTCTCTTTTGCCGATGTGAAAGAGTATGAGGATTATACTACACGTATGCGTACGCTGATTAATGTCCAGCAACGCTATGTACAGACTATCGATCTGCGTGCCACAATTGCAGCCGGCTCAGAAAAAATTTCGACGCTCTTCGGCAAAAAGTATCGTGATGTTACTGCCGCTTACCGCGATGTACTACGTACGGTGGATCAGCTGCCCGCTTTCACTTCCAATGCAGAAAGCTTGCTGTTCATCCAAAGCTTGGAAGATTTTATTGCTGCCCAACAGCGTTATATGGATCTCTATCCCGTTTATGAAGATCTCTCGCTGCGTAGTGACTCCATTCTCGCCCAGCGCAATCTGCCGGATGTGGTCTCCACCTACCACGATGCCCAGGCTCATCTGCGACCCATGCCTTCGTTCAAGGATAATGCCGGTGCTGACCTCTATGAGGTACAGCTCGACGAGGTCAGAAGTGTGCAGCAGTGCTTCCTTGACGTGATTGACCTCCGTCACACGATTGCCGCCAACGACGACAGTCTGATGGCAGGCCGCAAGATTGACGGAGTGCTTTCCAACGGCTATCGTCTGCTGCGTAAACAGGCCGACCTGCGCCCGTCGTTCTACACCGTTGAACGAGGCCGCAGTTTTATCAATATACTGCAGGGACATGTGGAGATGCAGCAACTTTGCCTGCGGATTTTGCACAAACAGGAACAAGTGAAGGCCAATGAGAAAATAATTGATGATCGTGAGCTCCCTTATGGCAACCTGCGTAAGGCTTATAGCCGTATGTACAAGGCTTACCGTGGCCTTACTGAGATCACCAATACCGAAGATTTGCGGCGCTATGATCGGCAATGTGACTATATTCTCGAGATGCAGCAGGCTTTCATCACCACCCTCCGCAGCCCCAATGCCGCCGATGCTGACGCAAAACTCAAGCGGGAAAGCAACGTCGAGAAAATCAAAGTTATCATCGGTCTTTGATGGACGTCTGACCAAAAAAGAAGGGTGCCATACAATGGGCACCCTTCTTTTTGCACATCGGTGAAGGATTATTTCTTCACGGGGATTGCTTCCAATACGGCCAGGAGGTAGTCGTAGAACTTCTTGGCACTGGGAATGTTGCAGCGCTCGTCGGGACTGTGGGGGCTCTGCAGCGTGGGGCCGAAGGATATCATCTCCATGTCGGGATATTTTCCTCCGAGCAGACCACACTCGAGACCGGCGTGGATGGCCATCACGGCAGGCTCTTTCTTGTAGAGCTTCTTGTAGGTGGCCTTCATGGTTTTGAGCAGCTGGCTTTGCATGTTGGGTTTCCATCCCGGGTAGGCTCCGCTCAGCTGGCACTTGCCACCAGCCAACTCGGCCAGGCAGACAAGACGCTCGGCGAGTGCTTCCTTGGCGGTATCGACGGAGGAGCGAAGCAGGGCATAGACGACAAACTTCTTGGCTGCAGTTGTCTTGGCAATGGCCAGGTTCAACGAGGTCTCCACCAGGCCCTCCATGTCTTTGCTCATACGGATGACACCGTTTGGAGCCACCATCATGAGATTGATGATCTTCTGAGTGCCTTCTTCGCTGATGACGGTGGGGTTCATGCGAACTTTTTCGTATTTCATGAAGAAATCGGGCTCCACATTGGCAAGTTCTTTCTTCACCCAGCCGGCTACCTTGTCGAATTCTTTCAGGATGCAGCCTTCGTGCTCTTTCGGCATAGCTACGACGGCTTCGGCATCACGTGGGATGGCGTTACGCATGTTGCCACCCTCAATGCTGATGAGACGGATGCCGCATTCGGCCACCCAGCGAAGGTGACGGAATAGCAGTTTGTTGGCGTTGGCGCGGCCGGTGTTGATTTCCATGCCGCTGTGGCCACCTTTCAAGCCGCCGATGGTCAGCTTGTAGGCCACCATGCCTTTAGGTGCCTTCTCGGTGGTGTAGGGAATGGAAAGTGCTGCATCGATGCCGCCGGCGCAACCTACATAGAGTTCACCTTCGGTTTCTGAGTCAAGGTTCAACAGATAGTCGCCCTTCAGCTCGCCCTTTTTGAGGCCGAATGCACCAGTCATGCCAGTTTCTTCGTCGGTGGTGATCAAAGCCTCCAGCGGACCGTGTTTGACGGTCTTGCTGGCGAAGACAGCCATGATGGCGGCAACACCCATGCCGTCGTCGGCACCGAGAGTGGTGTCACAGGCATACACCCAATCGCCGACAATCTTGGTCTCGATGGGGTCCTTCTCAAAGTCGTGCTTCTTGCCGGCACGGGCTTGGGGAACCATATCCATGTGGGCCTGCAGTACCACGGGGTGCACTTTCTCCATGCCCTTTGTGGCGGGCTTGCTGAGAATCACGTTGCCAACGCCATCGACGCGGCAGTCAATCTTGTTCTTTTTGGCCCAATCGATAAGGAATTTGCGAACTTTCTCCTCGTGCTTTGAAGGACGGGGCTGACGGGTAAGGGAATGGAAATTTTCCCATAACTCTTTCGGTTCAAGGTCTTTGATGGTCATAAGCAATATGGTTTTTGATTAATTGTTTTTCATTGCTAACGTGAGTGCAAATATACGCTGTTTTTTTTGATTCGCCAAAAAAAACTTCTGTTATGACTGTTTTAATTGAATCATACGTTCTTCATCGGCGAGGTCGAGATAGCGTTTGTCGAAGGCTTCGATGATTCGATTACAATATTGTTGTATGGCAGCACGTTCCTTTTGCGCTTTGCGGGAGAGGGGTGTCGTGTCGGAGAAAGATATAGTGGAGGCAACGGTGAAAGCGGAGAACAATTGTTCCAGGAGATTGGTGTGTTGGAGCGCGAGTAAGTCTGTTGGGTTGGGTTGGGTCGGGGTGGAGAGGTCGGCGTATAGTCGCTCGGCCGCCAGTTGTGCGGTGTCGCCAGACATAACGAGAATCATGTCGCCGGTGTTCCATATAGAAGCTGCAGGTGGACGTTCGAGGAGATAATATTTGAGGTGGGCCACGGTATCGATGTGGTGAAAGAGTGGCCATTGGGTACCATCAATGTCGAGATTGTCGATGCGGTGGAGTTGAAAGTCGTACAGTTGGTTGAGTATGTCGGCGAATGCGTATGAAGGAAGAGAGGTGTGGAAGTGAAGAAATGCCCATCCTTCGAGGTCGTCTTCAAGGTCTATGGGGTCGAGTTTGTATTTCATGATTGTTGGCTCTGGAATGGGTTGGGATGAGTAAAGTCAGGACGGTAGTTGTTTTGGGCCGTGAGTTCCTGAATCCATCCTTCGGAGAATCCCAGCTCTTCAGCTCGATGGACGACAAGGGCGTATTCTTCAGGAGAAACAGTACGGTTGAGTGGGGCGGGCAGACCTTCGTGCGGAGGAAAGTATTGTGCCATGAGAGAGAGGTGTAGGTTGGAAAATGGCGAGTGAAGAGAAGAAATTGATGCGAGGTGGTCGAGGACGGCGAGTGAGTTGGAGGTGTGTCCCGGAAGTACGAGGTGACGGACGATGATACCGCGATAGGCGATGCCTTTGTCGTCGGTTTTGAGACCGATGCCGACCTGTCGGATCATTTCGTTTATGGCGGCCGAGGCCACTTCGGGGTAATTGGCTGCGTGGCTGTAGGTTTTGGCGAGTGCGGAATCCATATATTTGAAATCAGGCAGGTAGATGTCGATGAGTCCTTCGAGCGAACGCAGCGTTTCGACGCTTTCGTATCCGCTGCTGTTATAGACTACGGTGAGAGGCGCGTCTGAAGAGGAGCGTCGGGCGTGGATTGCCTCGAGCAGAGGTGGAATGAGGTGTGCATAGTGCGCTGCTGTCACCAGACCCAAAAGGGGCGTGATAGGAGAAAGTTGGGGGACAATGCGGTCGGCGAGGCTTTCAATGTTTTCTGTATTTGTGGCTCGGTTGCTCGTCGGTCCGCTGATTTGCCAGTTTTGACAGTATATGCACTGTAGGTTGCAATGAGAGAAGAAAACGTTAGTAATGGGGTTCAACGGAGGCTCTTCTCCACGGTGCAGGCACACGGAAGCGACTTCGGGCCTTTCGGAGGCGCCGCAGAATGAGTGCGTTGTGGGGTGTGGATTTGTTCGATCTGCCCCGCATTGACGTGGGCAGAGGGTACAGTGTTTTAGTGGTTCTAGGCGTGGCATTCGGTGCTGGTTTTATTCCCAGTTGCACACGGAGTAGAAGCGTGTGTTAGCCCGGATAATCATGTTTTGGCAACTGCCGCCCTCGTTTTTGACCTGTTCCTCACTGAAACGGTGCTCAAGTTCGTCATACCCGTAGCATACACAAGTACGTTGGCACCCCGCTAATATAGTGACCAAAACTATCAGGGAGAGAGTGAGAAATATCTTTTTCATTTGCGAAGGTGTTTGATTCGGTTGAAGATAGGCTGCAGTAAGGCGCGCTCGTTCCAGGCCACCACGCCCACGTAAACACCCAGTAGCAGGGTGTTCAGCACCAGCCGTAGCCAGAGATGTGGAACCTGAGCGGTGAATTGTGTGATGCAGAAGAGGGCTAGGGCCAAGGCAAAGTAGCCTGCAATGGCACCTACTGGATATGGTACGTAGTATTTCCGTTGTCCGATGAAATAGCTCAACAGCACGCAGACGCCGTAGCCAGCCAAGCCACCCCATGCACAGGCCATATAGCCTACCTTCGGCACGAAGATGATGTTGATGGTTACCAACACCACACATCCTATCGTGCTCATCACGGCGCCCCACCAGGTCTTGCCGGTCAGCTTGTACCAGAATGAGAGGTTGAAGTAGATGCCCATCAGTATCTCGGCCATCATCACGATGGGTATGGCCGGCAAAGCCTCGCGATAGTCGGGGCCCACAAAGTGCTGGAATAACTCGATGTAGCACATCACCGCCAAGAAGGCCAGCAAGGTGAACATAATGAAGTACTTGGTGGCCTGGGCTTGCGTCTCCTTGCTCTGTTTGTCGCGTTGGCCGCCGAAGACAAACGGTTCGTATGCGTAGCGGAATGCTTGGGTGATGAGGGCCATTAGCATGGCTATCTTGACACAGGCACCGTAAATGCCGAGTTGTACGCGCCCATCTTCGCCAGGCAGCAGCCATGGCAGCAGTATCTTGTCGGCCGTCTGGTTGAAGTTGCCCACGATGCCGAGCAGAAGCAACGGCCATGTGTATTTGAGCATCTGCTTCAGGAGTGGCACACTGAAATCCGAAAGCCTGAAATCCTTGAGCTCCTTGAAAAAGCCAAGTGTGACGATGGCGGTACAGAAGAGGTTGATATAGAAGATGTACTTTACATTGTCAGCTTCGTCGTACCACGACATCCACGACAAGTGGCTCCAGTGTGGCGCTACAAGGAAGATGAAGAGGTTGAGTCCCATGCTGAGGATGATGAATGCCATCTTCAGTGAGAAGAACTTCCACGGGCGCCCATCGCGCCGCAGACGGGCGAAGAGTATGGCTTGGAAAGCGTCGATAGCCACAACGGTAGCCATGGCCCGGATGTATTCGGGATGGTCGCTATAACCCATGAAGTCGCTAACAGGGCCAATAAAGAGCATCACCAGCAAAAGGAAGATTGCCGCCACCGAGCCCACGGCGCTCAGTGCCGTACAGAATACCTTACGGCGGTCAATACCTTCGCGGTTGGCGTAGTAGAAGAATGTCGTCTCCATGCCGAAAGTGAGGATGACCGCGAGCAGCGCCGTGTAGGCATAGACGTTGGTCACTACGCCGTAGCCGCCTGAGGCAGCGCTTATGTGGTAGGTATAAACGGGAACGAGCAGGTAGTTCAGGAACCTGCCGACAATGCTGCTCAGGCCGTAGATGACCGAGTCTGAGAGAAGTTTTCGTAATGAAGCCATGATATGGACATAACGGACACAAGAGAAGAATATTGTGCGTGTCCAAATAATAAAAAATGTAAAGAGTCGTTATGTATAATTAAATGGGAAAAATGATGGACAAGATACGCTTGTTATTGTTGGTCGTGTTGTTGCCGTTGTTGGCATGTTGCGGCGAAAGGGGAGTGGTGAAGGATGTGAATGTGACCCCAGAGCCGGTGTTTGGAGTTCAGCGGGAAGGCAGCTTCACTCTGCGTGCGAATCCTGCAGTGCGGGTGGTAAATGTAGGTCAGAATTCTGCGACGGTGAAGTATATCATGAAGTCGATGCGGCAGGCCCGCATGTATCCGCGGCTGGTGGCTGTGTCGATGGAGTGCGATGTGGAGTTGAGAGTGAACGACACGGTAAACAGTGAGTTGGGGGAGGAGGGCTATTTGCTGGAAGTGCGAAGCAACGGCATACGTCTGTCAGCCAATACAGAACAAGGACTGTTCTATGCGTTCCAGACTCTGCTGCAACTGTTCCCCGCGGATGTGACGGCCAAGAGATACAGTTCTGTGACCATGCCAGAATGCACCATTTTGGATTATCCCCGATTTGCATGGAGGGGATTGTATGTGAACCAAAGCGGACATCCGTTGCTGTTGAAGGAATTGAAGCGTCTGGTCGATGTGATGGCTGCCTACAAGATGAATCGGCTGTGTGTCGATGGCATCATGGATAGCCTTCAAGCAAGAGATTTGGAAACATTGCGCTCTTATGCGGTGGAACATTGGGTGATTGTGGAAGATGCAGAGTGGGGTATGGAGAATGGTGCCTGTGTGGCCTATGGTCTCCGTGAAGGACTGGACAGTGCCCGCGAGGGAGTCCGAACAATCATCGAACCGTTGGATTGGTGGGATTTCAGTCGTTACCAAGCCGATCCTCGTTACCAGCCAAGGGCCGACGATGGTGTGATTTCCTTGCGGCGCTCCTATGAGTTTGACCCAGTGCCAATAGGAACCAATGGACATGTGGCTACGAATGTGGTGGGCGGACAATGCCGCCTGCTGACGGATTGCATCGGTGGAGGCAAAGAGGCTGAATATATGCTCCTGCCACGCCTGCTGGCTGTCGGAGAATCGCTCTGGTCGCCCCGCGAGAAGCACGACTGGAGCCGTTTCCGCCGCAAGGTGGAGGTTGAAAAGGACCGTTTGAGTGAGAGGGGATTCCATTTTTGTGAAGGTAGTTTCACTCCTCATTTTACAGCCCGTCGGTTAGACGAAACCACAATGAACATATCGATTGAAACAGAGGTGCCCAATACTTATATTTTCTATACTACCGATGGTACGATGCCGACACGCCAAAGCTCCATCTATTTAGGCCCAGTGAACCTGGCACGTGGCACGCATATCAAGTTGTTGCCTGTCTATAAGGGCGATGAGCGGGATTCGGTGTATGAGTTTGTGATTAAGTGACTCTGAAATAAATAGCAAGATGAACGATCTGTTGATAAATAGAATTAAAGAGTTGGCTCACGCCCAGCGGGAGCAGATTGTCGAGTGGCGACGTTGGATGCACCGGCACCCCGACCTTTCACAGGAAGAGTACGGCACCATGGAGTTTGTGGCCGAACGGTTGCGCGAAATGGGTTTGGAGCCCCAAACCGGCATCGGCAAGACAGGTGTCATGGCTATGCTGGAAGGAACGAAGGGACGGAAAACGGAGGACATAGAACGGCCTTACTGCGTGGCCTTACGCTCCGACTATGATGCACTTCCTGTCACCGAATGTACAGGCCTTCCGTTCGCCAGCGAGAAACCTGGCGTGATGCACGCCTGCGGCCACGACATGCATACCTGCTCACTCCTTGGCGCTATCAAGATATTGACCCAGCTATGTGACCAGTTTAGCGGCAGCTTAATGTTTATCTTCGAGCCTAGCGAGGAGAAGTATCCTGGCGGTGCCCGAATGATGATGGAAGACGGATTGTTCGACAATGTGACGCCCGACGAGATATACTCATTCCACTGCCTGCCCGAGATGGACTGTGGCAAAGTGGGCATGCGTAAAGGGAAATACATGGCTTCCACTGACGAACTCTACTGGACTGTCAAGGGATTGGGCGGCCACGGTGCCACGCCGCACCTGAGTGTTGATCCCATCGTCGTGGCAAGCCAC
>ODAI013784343.1_pt1 | contig 10881 bp, 6 predicted proteins | sample 1539321 | NCBI WGS metagenome assembly ODAI01 (sample SAMN02144231, study PRJEB22623) | gut metagenome | biome: sheep rumen | host: Ovis aries | place: New Zealand | reverse complement strand
TCGCTGTTTCGTACCATCATCTGCTCGATGTCCATGTAGAGGAAATACTGATCCCACAAAGATTTCTGGCGAGCGATGATTGTCTGTTCAACAACTTTGTCTGGTGAAATTGCTTCTGGTTTCAAGAGGGAGGTTGTTTTGTTCTCAACTGGAAGAATGTTTGAAGATGATGCTGATGGAGCCGGGCGGACATCAAGTGAGAGTCGGTTTGAAGCGATTTCGATAATCTTTGATTTGTACAATTCAGGGTAGAATCGCATCTCGAGATAGTAAATTGATGGTTCATCAATCTGAATGTAGTCCTTGACGTTTTCGATGAAAGAATAAGTCTCGCCTGGCTCAATTGCAAGCTCTCGGAAGTAGACTGTCTGGTTTGTCGAGCGTTTGATTACCAGATCTTTTGTGCTTGGAAGAGTCGTGTTTTTGATTGTATAGGCAAAAAAGTCCAGCGAGAACATTCGGTCGTCTGCGAGTTTGAATCTGAGTGTGTCCGTTCCTTTGTTTGTGATTGAGACGTCAACGTAAATCGGATTGTCTTCCTTGCTTCCAGGATAATACATCGTCCTGTCATAAAAACGAATTGCCACGGATGCTTTTGAGTAATCTTGGTTGTTTATTGAGCTTGCTTTCTGAGAGAAAGCGAACTGTGCAAAAATAGTAAAACTTGCTATAATAGAAAAAAGAATGCGTTTCAACTGCTTCTCCTTATTTTAAAGATATTCAATTATATTATCGGAATGTTTGCATGAAATCATTATTAACAAATTATCTTCTTTCTGTCACTAATGGCTGGCATGATTTTCTCTCTGATATAAAAAATCTTGCTTCTGGAGAGTATTTCCCTGCGGAAATTGAGGGTGTCTCCGGGACAGGCGCGAGTTTTCTGACTGCGCATTATATTGAGGCTGTCCGAGCGCGAATTCTTTCTGCTTTACAATACAATGCAACCGGGCGGTATTCACAGGGGCAGCAGTCGGCCGGTGTCTCTTCGCTTTCGGCTTCTTCCCTTGATTTTGTCGTCGTCGTTCCTACTGAAAAAGAAGCCCTTGATTTGACCCAGGATTTTGAGACGGCTTTTTCTGATTCTGTTGAGGTTTATTCCCTTCCATGGTGGGGAATTGTTCCGTATCGTTCCGTTGCAGTCGGTTCGGCCGTTTTTGGCCAGCGATCCGGCGTTCTTTCTCGGCTTGCTTATCAGGCACGCTCGCTCAATTCAAACACAAAACCGCGCATTTTTTTAATCACACAGCGTTCATTACAGACTCCGCTTCCTTCTCCAGAATATATCCGCTCTCTTGTGTTCAATCTTCATAAAGGGCTTTCGATAGATCCGACAGATTTGGCTGAAAAACTTGCTTCGTTGGGCTATATTCGCGTTCCAAAAGTCGGTGTTCCAGGAGAATTTACGCTTCGTGGCGAGGTTCTTGATGTTTTTACTCCTGGAGAGGCTCGGCCTAGCCGAATTCTTTTTGATTTTGATGAGATTTCTTCTATAAAATCATTCGATGTTGAAACTCAGTCAACTGTGGAAGTCTTGGATTCGCTTTTGATTTACCCGATGAAGGAAGTTATCTGGAATGACGAGCTTTTGGGGCGGCTGGAAAGTGTTTTTGAAAAGTTTGGGGAAAATCTCGCCAAAAATGACCTGGATAATCCGCTCTCCGCGGATTCTGTGGCCTCTGTGAGAAATTCCGCGGACAAAGAGACGATTTTCCTTGCCCTTACGGAAGAAGCCGAGAAAGCAAAGCTTAAGCTTCTTGACGAGCTTCGTGCCGGGCGTGAAAGTGAAGGAGAGGAGCTTTTTTACGGAGCCGTCTGGGAGAAAAAATACACTCTTTTTGACTATATTTCTTCTGATACAACGGTTTTCTTCTATGATTATGACCGCCTGAACAACATGCAGGAGAATTATGACCGTGAGTATGCCGGAATGTACCGGACGGCCCGCCAGAAATTCCCGGTTTTGCCTCCTAGCGAGATGATTCTTCCTTTTGAAAAAGTCTCGGAGATGACTGAGCATCGTATTTCTTTCCGAACCTTGCATACCGAGACTGATGAAGAAGAGAATGCGAATGAAGATGTCAATTTCTTCAAGATTGAATGTGAGCCGCCAAAAAGTTTCTTTGGAAACATTAATTATTTGAAAGAGCAGCTTGAAGATTTGCAGAGCGAGGGCTGGAAGATTTTTGTGTTCGCGGACAACGAAAATCAGTCGCTACGAATAAAGGAAATCCTCAAAAATTATATCGATAAGCCGGCAGAAGGAGAATATTTAGAGCGGCTTACAAAAAATGCCAAAAGGGGAATCCCGTATTATCCGCTGGTCGTTTATCCAAAGGCGATTACGACAGGATTCGGAATTTCTGAGACGAAAACGCTTGTAATTCAGGAAAATGAGATTTTCGGACGACGAAAACATGTTCCGAAATCAATCCGAAGCGCGAAATCCCAGGCGATTGATACATTCGTCGAGCTTAACGAGGGCGATTTTGTCGTTCATGTTAATTACGGCATCGGAATTTTCCGTGGAATCCAGCGCGTCAAGGCAATGGGTAACGAGCGTGATTATATCAAGCTTGAATATGCCGATGAAGAATTTGCTTTCGTTCCGATCGAGCAGGTCAACCTTGTCCAGCGATACATCGGAAACGAGGGTGACAATCCGCGCCTTGACCGAATCGGCTCAAAATCCTGGGAAAACCGCAAGAACAAGGCCAAAAAAGCGGTTGAGGACTTGGCAGAAAAACTTATCGCGCTTTACAGCCGAAGAAAAGCGAGCCGTGGCTTCCCATTCCCGAAGGACGGCGAGTGGCAGACAGCCTTTGAGGCTGCTTTCCCTTATGAGGACACGCCAGACCAGTTCACTGTCTCAAAAGAAATCAAGGCCGACATGGAAAAACCGGTTCCGATGGACAGGCTCGTGTGCGGCGATGTTGGTTACGGAAAGACTGAAATTGCCATGCGCGCGGCGTTCAAAGCCGTAATGGGAGGCAAGCAGGTCGCTTTCCTTGCTCCGACCACGATTCTGGCAGAGCAGCATTATGAGAGCTGTGTGGAGCGATTTTCAAACTTCCCTGTTACGATTGCCCAGCTTTCTCGTTTTGTGTCACCCGCCGAGCAGAAAAAAATTATCGCGAAGGTTGCGGCGGGTGAAGTTGATATCTTGGTCGGAACGCACCGAATCATCCAGAAGGATATTGTTTTCAAAGACTTGGGCTTGATGATTATCGATGAGGAACAACGGTTCGGCGTAAAGGACAAGGAAAAACTCAAGACGATGAAGGCAAACATCGATTCCCTTGCCATGAGTGCGACTCCGATTCCGCGAACCCTTCACATGAGTCTTTTGAAAATCCGCGATATGTCTCTTTTGACGACACCTCCTCAGACCAGAAAGCCGATTGAGACGATTGTTGACGCTTACACCGAAGAGCGCGTGGCAAAGGCAATCAGGCAGGAAGTCGAGCGGGGCGGGCAGGTTTTCTATCTTCACAACCGTGTCGAAACCCTTGAAGATGTACGGCGTAAATTGCAGCAGATTGTGCCTGAGATGATGATTGATGTTGCTCACGGACAGATGAGTGCCGAAGAACTTGACGATATTTTCCGCCGTTTCAAGATGGGCGGCTTCCATATTCTTATTGCCACAACAATTATCGAAAACGGCATCGACATTCCGAATGTCAACACGATTATCATTGACCGGGCCGACATGTACGGCGTAAGCCAGCTTTATCAGCTCAGGGGCCGTGTTGGCCGAAGTGATCGAAAAGCCTACGCATATCTTTTGTACCCGGAGAACAAGGTGCTTTCTGAAGTTGCGATGAAGAGACTTCAGGTAATCTCCGATTTTACCGAGCTTGGAAGTGGCTTTAAGATTGCGATGAAGGACATGGAAATCCGAGGAGCTGGAAATCTGCTTGGGCGAGACCAGAGCGGCGAAGTCTATTCAGTCGGATTTGATTTGTATGTCAAACTCCTGAATGAGGCCGTTGAGCGGCTTATGAACAACGAAAACTATGAGGCACAGAATGAAGTCCTCATGGAGCTTGAATATTCTGGCTTCATTCCTGACACTTATATTCCGAACTTGCAGACTAAAATGGAAGTTTACAAGAAAATCGCCGGAGTTCAGACAAAAAGTGAGCTTGAGGGAATATATCTGGAGCTTGAAGACCGTTTTGGCCCGATTCCAGATGAAGTTTACTCTCTTTTGAGCCTTGCGGAAGTGCGCGTAATCGCCAAAAAACTGTTTATTTCTTCTATAAAAGAAAGGCAGGGCTTAATTCAGATAGAATTCGGAAAAGTCAGCAATATAAAGGTAGACAGGGTTCTTAAACTGATAAAAGAAACTGCCGGCAAGGTCAAGCTTGACCCAACCAAGCCGAACATGATTCTTATGCAGGCCGGAAAAATAGGCCTGAAAGAAAAGAGTGAGTTTATCCGCGAAAAACTTGAGGCATTAGTCTAAAAACACGGATAAACTCAATTTTGCGAATTAGAATTAACAGGAATTGCTATAAACTGAACTTGCCAGAGACCGAAAGCGGTGCCTTTGCCATGTTTGCGGCCGAAAGATTCTCCGCCGTATACAAGTGGTTGTCGAAAGCATTTCCTGTCTCGTCGCCAGTCAGCTCTGGAACTCTTATGAATTTAGTTCCAATCTGAAGGCTGGCTCGCGGGCTGATGTCAAAATTTAGGCCAAGTCCGATTCCTTTTTCGCAGACCCAGCCACGGTTATTGCTTCCGCCGAGGCCTGAGTATTTCTTTTTGTTTCCTGCACTGTCAACGAAATTGGCGTGATCGAAATTCGCGTAGTAAAGTCCGAAGAAAACCGATGCCACAAGCTCAACTTTTTCAGTTATGTGGTAAGAGATGGCGACAGGAAGCGAAAAATGGAATTCGTTGTAGCCTTTTTTGGCGAACGGATTGTAATCATCAACCTCACCTTTTTTGTTTTTTGGAAGGTCTGTCGGATTTGCGGTATTCAGCACAATGTGAAGGTCCGGCCTGATTCCGACCGTAAAATCTTCGATATCTTTTGTGGTTCCTGCCCAGAATTTGAATGTGTGGCTCGTCGCAACCTTGTGAACATCTGTCTTGTTGCCGACACCTTTCATCGGTGGTGCTGCCATATAGCTTGCTCCGACACCGTTTGATGAATCCCGGCTCCAGTCATATTTGACTGACATTCTTGGAAACATTACATCTGCAGTCCATGGCCCCAGAAACCAGAAACACCAGTCGATTGAAGCAGCTGCCCTGTGCTTGAATTCATCTTCACCGAAAATGTACGCGACTGTTCCGCCCGGCATTGCGGTTCCTTTTCCGCCAGAGTAGCAGAAATCATAATACCGTCCCTGGAAAGTGAGTTTTTCACCAAGACCGATATTGAAAGCCAGTCCAAGGTCAGTCATGTTTGAGGGCCAGTCCTTATAAGCGGAAATCTGCTCGTAAAAAATAAGAGATGCCTTTAAATCTTGATATTTCGCGCTTGCACCGGCATTCCAGTAGTTTTCATCAACACCAGCGTAGAAAGTCGGATAAAAATCCTTTTCAAGGCTGACATCGTTCCAGTAAAAATAATCCGTGAAGTTGTCATAGTCCGTGCGGAACACCCCGAAACTAGCCGTGTTCATTCCGCTGTGATGCTGGTGCCCGAAATTAATGATTTGAGAGAATGCTGATTTTGAAAGGAGAATCAGCGAAAAAATGATTGCTAGCTTTTTCATAATAATATTATAAAAAAAAGCAGGCTGCATGAACAGTCTGCATGAGATTTTTAATATTTAAGTTTGTGTTTTACGAGGAGCCTGTCAAGTTCCCCGGATTTTACAAGCGTTCTTATAACCTCGTTGACAACTTTTGTCACGGCGGAATTGTCTTTTTTGATTGCGACAGCGTACTTCATCTCATCGAAGTGCTCTGGAAGAATCGTAACCGAGTCGTCAAGATAGCCATGAAGAATCGAATTGTCAATGCTGAACGCGTCGATTTCCCCGTGGTCAAGCGCGTCTTTTAAAGTCTGGTTTGAAGGGTAGGTCACGCATGTGATGAAAACGCCTTCCCTGATTGCGGCATTTTTTATTGTGGTCGTAGTCATCGAGCCTTGCGTAACGCCGATTTTTTTGTTCTCCAGATTTTTGAAAGAAGTGATACCGGAGCTTTTTTTGACCATGAGGCCGACTGAATCAGTGTAGTAGACATCCGAGAAATCATAATTTTGCTTTCGTTCCTCTGTAACGGTGAATGTCGCAATAACCATATCAACCTTGTCCTGATTGAGAAACGCGCTCCTGTTTTTTGCAGTGACGGTGACGAAGTTGATTTTTGAGTCCGTGCCAAGAATTTGCCTTGCGACAGCCTTTGCGATGTCGATTTCAAGCCCCTCGTGCTCCTTGGTTGACTGATTGATTTGCCCGAACCCCGGAACATCGTCCTTAACGCCCACAGTGAGTACGCCAGCTTTTTTGATTTTGTCAATGCCGTTGGATTTTGCGTTTACTGTGCCTGCAAAAGAAGCAAGCAACGCCGATATAAGAAGAATTTTTTTTGAATGTTTCATATCAACTTCCAAAATTAAATAAATTAAACTTATTTTAATACAGAATCCGGCATAAAGTAAAGAAAATTTTAAAATATTTTGGGCGATTCCTGCCTTGCGGCAGGTCGGGCTATTCGTGGTTTCATTCGCTTCGCGAACAGCTTCGCTGCCACTACAATCCCTATCGCAAAAGAAATTTTTCTGATATAATTTTATCATGTCTGAATCAAAAGAAAAAACTGAAAAATACATTCGTCCGACCTGGGACGACTATTTTATGGAAGTTGCCCGCACTGTAGCCAAGCGCGCTACCTGTGACCGCGGACGGAGCGGCTGCGTAATTGCCCGCGACAACCAGATTTTGGTTACTGGATATGTCGGAAGCCCGGCAGGTTTGCCTCATTGTGATGAAGTTGGCCATTTGATGAAGAAAATGCTTCACTCGGATGGCACAATCAGCCAGCATTGTGTTCGCACCGTTCACGCCGAGCAGAACGCAATCTGTCAGGCCGCAAAACGAGGAATCTCAATCGACGGAGCCACAGTCTACTGCAAAATGACTCCATGCCGCACCTGTGCCATGCTGATCATCAACTGCGGAATCAAGCGCGTAGTCTGTGAAAAGCACTACCACGACGAAGCCGACAGCCTGGAAATGTTCAAAGAAGTAGGAATTAAAATCGAACACCTCGAAGACGAAGTTCAAAGATACGCTGAGATGTAGGAAAAAGAAAAGGGGATGTTTTTATAGCCGGATAATTCAAAAAATGCGTAGGTGAGGTTATGACACGAATCCACTTTGTGCGGGCGAGCGTAGCGAGTCCAATTTCAAAATACGCACAACCGTGGATTCTAGTGGCATGTTCTCACCGGGAGCATTTTTTGTTTTAGCCAATTAGCTTAAACATGCCGTTTGATTTTACAAATTTGCCAAAAGCCATGCTTTGAACTGCTCGTAGCTGTTTTCCATTGGAATCGCTTTGTCTTCGAGCTTCATTACCTTTTCGAGGCGGTCCGGGATAACTGGAGAAGAGCCTGTTGCTTTCTGTACTGTCGCGCCGAATTTTGCAGGATGTGCTGTCTCCAAGATGATGCCGACTGCTTCTTTGTTGATAACTTTGTCTGCCCAAGCAGGCAAGTTTGGTGTAAGGCCTGGCTTTGAGAAGTCGTTCTTCGTGCCGTTTTTGAGGGCTTCCATGCCACCATGGCGGATATCGCTCCAAGCCTTCCAGCCGACAGCACCGTGCGGATCGATTGTATAGCCTGTTTTGTCGAAACAATTCTTGATTGAGGCGATGATTCCGTCATTGTCGAGCCAATATGATGCGAAGAGTGAGCGAACCTGATCCAGAGAATACATTGCCTGAATGCGCTCGTAGTTGCTAGGTGCACCGACATCCATTGCGTTTGCATAAGTCTCAACAGATGGGCGGGCATTGTAGTCGCCGGTTGCAATCCAGTCAGGAATTGTGCGGTTTGAGTTTGTAGCGGCAACAAAACCTGTGATTGGAGCACCCATTTCGCGTGCAATCAAGCCTGATGTGAGGTTACCGAAGTTTCCGCTCGGAACGACACAGATGATTGCCGGATTTTCGATTTTGTTGTCACCCCAGCTTCGTGCGCGAACAGCGAGGCTTGAGTACATGTAATAGAAGCTCTGAGGCAAGAGTCGGGAAATGTTGATTGAGTTTGCAGAAGAAAGACGGAGTTTTGCGCGCAATTCGTTGTCTGTGAAAGCTGTTTTTACGAGCTTCTGGCAGTCATCGAAAGTTCCTTTTACTTTGAGGGCACGAACATTTCCGTCGAAAGTTGAAAGCTGTTTTTCCTGCAATGGGGAGATTTTTCCCTCCGGGTACAAGATTGTTACATCAAGCCCCGGAACATTGTGGAAAGCTGAGCCAACGGCTGAGCCTGTATCTCCTGATGTTGCAACGAGGATGTGGAGCGGGGTAGATTCATTTCGGTTGAAGTAAGACATTACGCGAGCCATGAAGCGTGCGCCGAAATCTTTGAAAGCGCATGTCGGACCGTGGAAAAGTTCAAGAACATAAGAGACTTTATCGACAGGAACAACCGGGGCTGTGAACGGATATGCGTCCTGAATGATAGCCTGCAAGTCCTTGTCCGGGATTTCGCCAGCAACATAAGGCTTTGCCATTTCAAAAGCAATGTCTCGGAAAGAAGGCTCCGGTGTTTTGTTGATAAAGCTTGAAGGCAATTTCGGGAACTCGACAGGAATGTACAATCCGCCAGTCTTCTCGTTCATGCCGCTCATTACGGCTGTCTTCAAGTCAGTCTTAACGCTTTTATCACGCGTATCTGTGTAGATCATTTTATATCTCCCTTAGTTTTCAGTTTACTAGATTCCGTATTTAATTTCGTCTGCGATTTGTTCCGCGAGCTGCTTTCGGGCATTTGCAAGCGCGTTCCAGTCATTTTTGTCTGTGACTGAAATTGTTTTATCGATTGCAAAAGTGATTTCGCCTGTTTTTGAGTCCATAGACTTTACAGAACCTGTGAGCGTGTAGGTTGAGCCTTCCGCTGTCTTTTCGTTTGAGTCAATCTTAACAGTTCCGTAAATTATGAAACTTTGGGCGATTGATTTTGCGCGGGCATAAACTTTTTCCTTGTTGTCCTGAATAACAGCGTCTGAAACTTCCTGCGGAGCGTTACCGATTCTTGTGAATCCGAGTTTCATCAAAGTCATGAGAAGATTTGATGAAGAAATTGGATTGGAAGTGATTGCCTTGCCGTTCTGGTTGAAGTCTACGATTGCGAGGGTGCCGCCTGCTGATTTTAGGTTTGTCTGAACTTTGTAAGCTGCTTTGATAGTTTTTGCTTGGGCGAGTTTTGCGATTTCTGGATCGCTCATGTCACCTTTCGGGAAGAATGATACTTCTGAATTGAATGAGAATGTCGGCGCAGGAGGAAGGAATTTTGCTTTTCCTTCTGAATCTGTAGAGATTGCTGTCTCCGCGAATTGAATGAGGCCTTCTTTGCGTGACGAAGGATAAACTACTGAAATCTCAAATGACTCGACCGGATTTCCCTCTGAATTTTTGACCTCGATTGTGTACGGCTCTGTGAAGATTTTGCCTTTCGTTGTCTGTTTTGGGAATGACAAGAGAGAGAAGCTCAATCCGTCCAGTTTTTGAGAATAAAGTTCTGCGGCAGTTGGAACTTTTACGACCTCAACAGGAGTATTTGATTTATTTGATTTTTTTTGTTGGTTTTCGCCATTCTGGATGTTTGCCGTTGATGCGCATGAGAACGCCAATGTCGCAAACATGCTTATGCAAATTTTTGATGACTTTGTAAATTTCATATATGAAATCCCCTGAAACTTTTTTTTGCATTAATTTTAATAAATAATTTTTGTGAAGGTTACATCAAGCTGTTTCTCTAAGGAGTAACAATACGGTTTTGAAAGTAACTGGCTCCTAAAACTGTCCATAATATCACAAAACTGTATTATTATAGAGAAAACTCGAATCTTTCACAAGATAAAAATTTTGATTGAACAAAAAAAGATGAATATATAGAATAGAATTTATGAGATCAACAATTGCTAAAATCTACATGAAAAATCTGCGGCATAATCTTAAGGTTATCCGTTCAAAAATAAATCCTTCTTCAAAAATGTGCGTCGCAATCAAGGCCGACGCTTACGGTCACGGAGCCGTTGAGTGCGCTAAGGCTGCGATTGAGTGTGGCACGGACTATTTTGCCGTTGCCGCAATCAGCGAGGGAATCCAGCTTCGTGAGGCCGGAATCACATGCCCGATTCTGGTTCTGAGCCTTTGCTCGCCTGACGAAATGGATGACCTTGTTCAGAATGATTTGACTCCGCTTGCTTTTGACGAGGAATATATCACAGGAATCGCAGTTTCTTGCCTGCGCTTGGGCAAAAAAGATTTCCCGGTTCATCTTGCGGTGGACACAGGAATGGGGCGGATCGGTTGTTTGCCTGAGGAAGCTCCTTTTTTTGCGAAGATGATTCTGGATACAAAAGTCCTTAAACTTGGCGGCATGTGCACGCATTTTTCTGTCGCTGATTCTCTGGACGCGGACGACATCGAATACACAAAAAAACAGTTCGAGCGGTTCAATTTTGCGTGCGAGCAGGTAAAAAAACTCGGAATCAATCCTGGAATCCGGCATTGTTCGAATTCAGCCCTTACTCTCAACAATCCTGAAATGCACCTCGACATGTGTCGCCCTGGAATTATCTGCTATGGCTATTATCCAGGGGATTTGACAAGAGAATATTTCGAGAAAAAAGGCGAAAAAATTGACCTCAAGCCTGTGATGGCTCTTGTCTCAAAAGTCGTCGCGAT
>ODAI012645991.1_pt1 | contig 10881 bp, 12 predicted proteins | sample 1539321 | NCBI WGS metagenome assembly ODAI01 (sample SAMN02144231, study PRJEB22623) | gut metagenome | biome: sheep rumen | host: Ovis aries | place: New Zealand | reverse complement strand
TTATTTTTTCTTTTACTTTATTTAATATATCCTGTCTAATAGTATGTCCTAATTTTTTATAAGTACTTAATCTATTAATTAATTCATAATTATCATCTATTTGAATTAAATTATTTAAATATAATTTTTGTTCATCAACATTCATTTTATAAATATATTCTTCAAATTTTTTTATATATTCTATATCATTAGATTCATAAAACTTATTAACCAATTTTTTTCTATTATCAATTCTTAAATCATTTATTTTTAATATTGTAAAATAAGTAGTTGCAATAGATATATTACTATTACATAACATATTAACTAGCATATTTTCTGTATCAGAATATAAAAATGGCATATTATTAGTAATTAAACTAACATAATAAGCTGTATCATCTAAACTAATTAATTTTTTTATTAAATCATTAGAATTTTTAATAGTTAAGTTAAGATTTGATGATAAAAACAGAAAAATACTTTTCTTATCATTAGTTTTGATTACTGATTCAACTAATTCATTCATTATTTCTTCAGATATTATAATATCGCTTGTTGCAATTTTATGTAAAAAGAAACCACTATTATTTTTAGATATTTTAGATACTATTTTTTTTATTAATTTCAAATCACAAATTGTTATTGAACTTAAAATATTAAATAATTTTGTATCATACAAATTTGTATTATCATATTTTTCTAACAAATATGTAATTAGTTTATTATAATTATAATTAGATAAGCATTTTATTTCTAAAATAAATTTATATATATATTCAAAATCACTTGTTCTAATAATTAAATCAACTAAATTATCTATTTCACTACGTGATAAAGAGTAATTATTTTCTTTTGCATATAAAAATATATCTCTACCTTTTTTGAAATCTACAAAAAACATAAAATACTCCTTCCTTATAATTATTAATTAATATAATAATGCGTAGAAGTAATATATCAAAAAAATAAAAAAAAGTCAATTTAAAAACCTGTTTAACAGGTTTTATCCAAGATATAATTTAGAAACTTCTATAATACGATTTATCTCGCTTATAAAATTTGCATAATCACTATTTACAAATTCAACATTATTTTCTTTTCCAGCCATTTCATGTGCAAGTGCAATGGAAGCAAGTTTAGCAAATCCTAAATATTTAGAATCACTTTTAATTGAATGAGCATATATAGCATAATTAGCCATATCATTTTCTTCTTTATACTTATTTAAACTACTAACTTTTTCATCTATTTCACTTAGAAAATCACTTAATGTTTCATCATAATCATCCATATCACCAAGTACTTCTAGTGCAGCTTCTACATTAACTCCACTATTTTTTAAAACATTAACATCTTTCATATATACCTATACCTCCTAAATTTATTTTTTTATAAGTCCATTATCTATTATTCTAATTAGTTGCCCAAATCCTAGAAAAGAGAAATACATAACTAAACAACTTTTTATTACATTCATAAGACCATTTGAATCAATATTCATAAATTCATATGGATATCTAGCTTCATCAATAAATGTTCCACCTAATATGTGATAAATAATAACAAATATTATATATACAATTGGTGATAAACTCCATAATAATGGATGATTATTTTTAACATTTCCTTTTAAACCAAATATTAAATAATCAGCAATTACTAAAGATGGTGTAAAAAGGTGAACAAATAAACATTCAATATCATGATTTAAATATGCTCCAGCTCCACTACTTCCACTCATTAAAAGCCAATATATAACCATAGTTACTAATATATCCATAGTTACAATTCCTTTTAATATATAGTATAGTTCATTCTTTTTAAGTTTATTTAAAACCATAAGTATAGTTATAACTAAATAAAAAACAAAAACTAAAATATTACTTTGTACAGTAAAATATAATATTGCTTTATTAAATCCAAAAATATTGATATTAAGTACTATACCTATAAAACTTATAACAACAATTAAAAATTTAAATAACAATTCAATTTTATTTTTCATAACTCCTCCAAACCCAATTCTAGTTAAAGTATAAACTATTTATTATTTATTGTAAATATCAGTTTGTAAATATAGCGTAAAAAAAGAAGAATTAATCTTCTTTATATGAATATTTTTCTACATGTGAGTTAATTAAAGCAGAATCATCAAAATAATTAATACCCATTACACTTTTTAAACTATTCATTTTTTCTATACCTTTTTTTCTAGCTTTCATACTACCATTTGCTAAAATTTCATATACTTTTTTAATATCACGTTCATATTCTTTTCTACGAGTTCTAATTGGTTCTAATTCTTCATTAATTATATTACATAAAAATCTTTTAATTTTTACATCTCCAAGTCCACCACGTCTATAATGATCTTTTAATTCATCAAGATTATTATATTCAGGTAAGTACTTTTTAAAATGATCATCATTGCAGAATGCATCTAAATATATAAATACAGGATTATTTTCTACACATCCGGGATCTTCAACTTTAATATGATTTGGATCAGTAAACATACCCATAATTTTCTTTTCAACTACATCTTTAGGATCAGATAAATATATACAATTACCTAAAGATTTACTCATTTTAGCTTTACCATCTAATCCAGGTAAGCGAAGACATGTTTCATTTTCTGGTAAAACAGCCTTAGGTTCAACAAGAGCTTCACCATATACACTATTAAAACTTCTTACAATTTCTCTTGCTTGTTCAATCATTGGTAATTGATCCTCACCAACAGGAATAATTGATGCATCAAATAATGTAATATCTGCTGCTTGACTTACTGGATAAACTAAAAATCCAGCTGGAATACTTGTTTCAAAATTTCTTAATTTAATTTCTTCTTTAATCGTAGGATTTCTCTCCAAGCGAGATAAAGTTACTAAATTTAAATAGTAAAAAGTAAGTTCACATAGTTCAGGAACTTGTGATTGAACAAATATAGTTACTTTTTCCGGATCAAGACCACAAGCTAAATAATCAAGCGCTACTTCAATAATATTTTGTCTAACTTTTTCTAAGTTATGAGCATTATCTGTTATAGCTTGAGCATCAGCAATCTCTATATACATTTCATCAAAATTACCTTCATTTTGTAATTCAACTCTTCTTTTAAGTGAACCAACATAATGTCCTAAGTGTAATTTACCAGTTGGTCTATCTCCTGTTAATATTATTTTTTTCATAAGATAATTCTCCTTTTTTTAAAAATTATAACATTTATTATTTTGAAATACAATATGGATATTCTACCTTAGTAATATGTGCTTCCATCTCACAATTTAAGTCACTAAGATTACCTGGTTTTTTAATTAATAAATAGTTTCCAGTATGTCCAATAACATATCCATCTTTATAAACTTCTGGTATAAAAGTAACTTTTTTATCAATAAATTTACTCATATACTCTATTTCTAATTCTTTTGATAAATCAATTAATTTTCTTACACGATCTTTTTTTACTTTTTCATCTACTTGATTTTTCATAGTAGCTGCAGGTGTAAAAGCTCTTTTAGAATATGGAAATACATGTAATTTAGAAAATCTTATTTCTTTTATAGTATTAATCATTTCTTCAAAATGTGTTTCTTCTTCACCTGGAAAACCAACTATAATATCAGTTGAAATAGATATAAGAGGTCTAATACTTCTTATTTCATCTATTTTATGCTTAAATGTCTCTAAATCATATTTTCTATTCATTTTCTTTAATATAACATTAGATCCACTCTGAAGTGGAATATGTAAATGATCTACAAGTACATCACTATTTTTAAGTACTTCAAGTACTTTACTATTCAATTCATTTACTTCAATCGAAGATATTCTAAGACGTTTTAATCCATCTATTTTAACTAAATCATTAAGTAAATCTGCAAAACAATAATTATCTAAATCAGTTCCATAATGTCCTGTATGAATACCTGTTAAAACAACTTCTTTATGTCCATCTTTAACTAAAGCATTAACTTCTTCTAATACATCTGTTTTATTTTTACTACGAACATCTCCTCTAGTATATGGAATAATACAATAAGTACAAAAATTATTACATCCATCTTCAATCTTAACAAAAGCTCTTGTTCTATTAAAATTATTAAGTTTCATTTTTTCAAACGGAGTATTCATAATATCTTTTACATCTTTTATCTTTTTATTATTCTTTTTATAATCTTCAATATATTTTACAATATCAGACTTACCAACATTTCCAAGTACAATTGAAACATTAGGGTCATTATCAAAGATATCTTTTTTATTTTGAACCATACAACCAGTAACAACTATTATAGTATTAGGATTATTGCGTGCTATACTTCTAACTACTTTTAATGATTTATTATCAGCTGTATTTGTTACAGTACAAGTATTTACAATTGATATATCAGCACATACACTAGTATCAACTAAAGTATAACCTGCATTTATAAGTTTATCACTCATAACATTACTTTCATATGTATTAACCTTACATCCAAGTGTGTATATATTAAATGTCATAACACCCTCCAAACTAAATATCAAATATAATTTTACAATAAAATATTTATTAAAGCAATCATTATATAAGATAAAAACTAGGTTTCCCTAGTCTAAATTCTTTCTAAATTCTTTTAAAGCTTTTAAAAATTCATCATTCTTTTTTATATCATCACTTAAATTTTTCATATTTAAAGTTTGTTCTAAACTATCTGCTTCGGCTTTAGAATCAAATCCATAATCATTTATATAATCTTCATTTGTTGATACAATATCATAATCTTCTAATTCACGAGATATCTCATCATCATTTTTACTAAATGATGGTACTGTTGGATACTCTAAATGTTCATCCATTTTACCATATATTGGTGAGATAAAATCTGTCTTCTTAAACTTCTTATCATCTTTTAAATTTAGTGACATTTGTTCATTAATAGGTTTCTTTTCTTCTTTTACTTCTTCTTTTTTTGATTTACCTTTTATTGATTCAATTAATTCTTGATAACTTATAATAGAATTTTCTTCTTGTTCTTGTTCAAAAGCTTCTACAGCATCTTCTGCTTTAGCATTCAAATCCTCTTGCATTTTTTCAAGCATACTTTCAATATCAAGTGTATCCACATTATCTTTTTTTTCTTCAAAAACATCACTCATAGTATTTTCCTCTTTTAATACTTCTTCATCTTCTTCTATTTTTCTTTTAGGCTCAACCCTGCTAAATAAAATTTCTTCTATTTCTTTTTTATCTTCTTTATTTTCTCTAAGTATTAAATATATTACAAATAATATTAGCGCAAATAAAACAGAAATTATACTATATAATAGTGCTTTATTTTGAATTAATTCATCTAAAAATTCCATAATATCACTCCATAAATTCATAATTAATTAAACTAAGTATAAAAAGTGGTACAGTTTCAATTCTAAGTATTCTACTTCCAAATGTAACACGTTCAAAACCATTTTTTGAAAGTAGTTCTTCTTCTTTTGATGAAAGTCCACCTTCTGGTCCCATAACTACATTTATTGTATCACACTCTTTATTATTTTGTAACATGTATTTAATATTTTTTTCTTTTTCTACAGTACTACAAATTATATTTAAACCTTCACTTGCTTTAATATCTTTAAGTAGTGTTATATCACCAATTATTGGGATAGTATTTCTATGTGATTGTTCACTTGCTTCTTTAACAATTCTTTCCCATCTACTCTTTTTCTTACCATCTGTAGAGTCATTTACCTTTATAATACAACGTTCTGTTATAATTGGAATAATCTTTGATACTCCTAATTCAGTAGCTTTTTGAAGTATATAATCCATTTTTTGTTCTTTAACAAGTGGTACATATAAATTAACTTTAGGGATTATTTCAACTACATTTTCTTCCTCACTAATTATATTTATCTTTATATTTTTATTTACATTTTCTAGACAACAAATATATGTCTTTTCATCATAAACAACATATATTTTATCATTATCTTTCATACGCATTACTGTTTTAATGTGATAATAATCATCATCATTTAATATAAAAGAAGATAAAATACGCTCTTTAGCAAAATATCTTTGCATAACATCACCAACTTAATTATACATTAATTTTAAATTAAAAAAAAGAAAATAATTACTTATTTTCTTCAATCCAACTATTAACATTTTCTTTTGGTAAAAATCCAATATGTTTTCCAACTATTTCACCATTTTTAAATAATATTAATGTTGGTATACTCATAACACCATACTTTCGTGCTACTTCTTCATTCATATCAACATCTACTTTAATTATTTCTATATCATTTCTTTCATGACTTACACTTTCAAGTATAGGTGACATCATTTTACATGGTCCACACCATGTTGCAAAGAAATCTACAAGTACATAACCATTTTTAATTAATTCATCAAAATTATTTATCATTGCTATCATCCTTACTATATTTATCTATTAATTCATTAATTCCATCTATATTTAATTTTCCCATATCTACTAATTTTTTTGTACTTTTAACAGTAATTACTTTATATTTTAAGAATATATCCATTGTCATTAAATTATACTCATTTACATTTTCTTCTTCTTTATAATTTTTGGTAAGAAGCGTAAACTCATTTATTACATTAGTTGTGCCTCCTGCTACACTAGATAAAATTGGTGTTTTATTAAGTATTGTATCTCTAAATGTTGATTCATAAATCATTTTGATATCAAATGTTGGTAAACTAAAAACAAATAAGAAAATAAATGACCACAAATATCCTTCAATAAGACCAACTACAAGTCCTAATAATTTAGATGGAAATCCTAAAACAATTGTTAATCTAAGTAGTTTTTCAAAGATATTAGTTGCAACAGATATAACCTTTAGTATAATTGCTAAAATACTTAAAACTATTAAAAAAGCAATTACTTCATATATAAGTATATTTAGTGCTGTTAATCCTTTAAATAAACCTCCAAAACGGAAAAATGGTAAATGCTCATATAAGAACATTGATAGAGGATTTTTAAGTATAAATGCAAGTACAATTACAACAAATATACCAAAGCATGAAACAAGTTCATGTGTAAGTCCTCTTTTAAAACCAACAAATCCACAAATTGCTAAAATTAAAATAATTGCTATATCAACTAAATTCATATATATATATTCCTCCTAATACTAATATTAGTATATTACATTTTTAAAAAAAAATAAAGATATATTAGTTTATAGACTAAATAAATAAAAGATGATAAAATATATTTAGGAGGGACTTTATGACAATAACATTAAAAGTAACCGATAAAACTAAAGAACAAATGATTGATTTTTTTAACGATTTAAAAAGAGAAAAAACACCTGCTTACGCTATTTTTCAAGCACAAGATGGAGATACAGTAGTTACTCTTTATGAATCAGGTAAATGCGTATTTCAAGGACGCGACGCAGATTTAGCAAGTGATTTTTGGATACAAACAGAACGTATAAATTCAGGTAAAGCTATAACTACTAATAGTGATGAAAAGAAAAAAGATAAATTAGAAGTAATAGATTCAAAGCTTTATAATTCGAGTTCCATAGGTTCTGATGAAGTTGGTACAGGAGATTATTTTGGACCTATTGTTGTTACAGCATCATTTGTAAGAAAAGAAGATATTTCATGGCTTGAAAGTTTAGGAGTTAAAGACTCTAAAAAAATGACTGATGAAAAAATTCTAGAAGTTGTTCCAAAAATAATAGAAAAAATCAAATATGAAACTGTTATTCTAAGTAATAGTGAATATAATGAATATTATTCTAAAGGATATAATATGAATAAAATAAAAGCTATACTTCACAATAAAGTTTTAGGTATTTTGAAAAATAAAATAGAAAATTATGATAATATAATTGTTGATCAATTTGCAGAAAAATTTGTATATTATAGTTATTTAAAGGAAAGTTCAAATGTTGTACGTAATATTACTTTTGTAACTAAGGGTGAAGATAAACACTTAGCTGTTGCTACTGCATCAATAATAAGTAGATATATATTTATAAAAGAATTTTCTAAAATAAGTAAAAGTATTGATATCTTATTACCTAAAGGAGCTGGTGATCAAGTTGATCAAGCAGGAATTAAAATAGTTAAAAAATATGGTATTAATAAGTTAAATGAAATTGCTAAAATTAATTTTAAAAATACAGACAAAATAAAAGAATCAATTTGATTCTTTTATTTTTTTTGATATGCATCTTTATATTTTCCAGTTTTAATATCATTAATCCATTCTGTATTATTTATATACCAATTAATAGTTTCTTTAATACCTGTTTCAAAATCATATGTTCTATTCCATCCAAGTTCATTTTCAACTTTTGTTGAATCGATAGCGTATCTTAAATCGTGTCCTGGTCTATCAGTAACATATGTAATTAAATCATGAGATTTACCTAAAGTATCAAGTATAATCTTAACTACCTCTAAATTAGTTCTTTCAGAGTGCCCACCAAGATTATAAACTTCCCCTACTTTTCCATTTCTAACAATTAAATCAACACCTATATTATGATCAATTACATGTATCCAATCCCTAACATTAAGACCTTTCCCATATACTGGAATTGGTTCATTATTAAGTGCTTTACTAATAACTACAGGTATTAGTTTTTCAGGAAATTGATATGGCCCATAATTATTAGAACATCTGCTAATAGTAACAGGAAGATTATATGTTCTATGATATGCTAAAACAAGTAAATCTGCACCAGCTTTACTAGATGAATATGGGCTTGATGTATGAAGTGGTGTAGTTTCTTTAAACAATAAATCTTTTCTATCAAGAGGTAAATCACCATATACTTCATCTGTTGATACTTGATGATATCTTTTTATATCATGTTTTCTAGAAGCATCTAATAAAACTCTTGTACCTTGAATATTTGTATCAATAAAAATACCTGGATTTTTTATTGAATTATCAACATGACTTTCAGCAGCAAAATTAATTACTACATCAAAGTTTTCCTTATCAAATAACTCATTAATAAATTTTTCATCTGTAATAGATCCATAAACAAATTTATAATTTTCTTTATCTTCTAAATCTTTAATATTATTATAATTACCTGCATAAGTTAATGCATCTAAACATACAAATGTATCACTTGGATACTTATTAACTACATAATGCATATAATTACTTCCAATAAATCCAGCACCACCTGTAACTAAATATTTCATAAAAACACCTACTTTTTAATTAAACACTTATTTAATTCTTCACTATATCTTTCAGTTGCATCTTGCCAACTTGGTAATAAGTCAAAACCATTTATAATTAATTTACTTTTATCTAACTTAGAATTTCTTGGACGAGCAGCTTGCTTTGTACCAGTTAACTCTAAATATTCTTCAGTTGATACATGATTAACTTTTACATCTTTATTATTTACTTTAAATATATATTCAGCAAATTCTGCCCATGAACAATATCCTTCATTAGTAGCATGGTATGTACCATATTTATCAGTATTAGCCATATCTACTAATAATTTAGCTAAATCAACTGTATATGTTGGTGAACCTATTTGATCATCTACCACATTTAATTCATTATGATTAAGAGATAATTTTAACATAGTTTTAATAAAATTATTTCCATTTATTCCAAAAACCCATGAAATTCTTGTAATAAAATGTTTAGGATTACGTCTTACTTCACTTTCACCTAAATATTTACTCATACCATAAACACTCATTGGATTAACTCTATCACAAACATCATAAGTTCCTTCTTTTGTTCCATCAAAAACATAATCAGTCGACATATAAATAATTTTTGCATCAACTAAATTAGATGCATCTACAATATTTGCTGTACCTCTAACATTTATATCATCTACTAATTCTTTATTATCTTCTGCTTTATCAACTTGTGTCCAAGCAGCACAATGAAATATAACATCCGGTTTAAACATATTTACAATATAATTTACACGTTCTCTATCAGTAATATCAAGAGTATCTTTATCTGTTGCTAAAATATCATTTTCAAATACACCACGAGATAATAATTCCCTTTTTATATCATAACCAAGTTGTCCATTATATCCAGTTATTAAATATCTCATTATTTATTCCTCCAAAATTTTGTCTTACATTTGCTTAGTGGTTCACGATTGACATCTTTTTCACTTAAATTTGGTTCAGTTATTCCATATTCTTTAAATATTTCATCCCAATTAATTCCAATTTCTGGATCATTCCAAAGAATTCCACCTTCTTTATCAGGTGCATAATCATTATCAATTAAATAATGAAAAACAGTATTATCCTCTAAAGCCACAAATCCATGAGCAAATCCACGTGGAACAAATAATTGCTTATTATTATCTGGAGTTAACAAAATACTAAACCATTTTCCATAAGTAGCACTATCTACTCTCATATCAACAACTACATCAATAGCTTTACCTTTAATAACTTCTACTATCTTTGCTTGACATTTAGGATCTTCTTGAAAATGTAAACCTCTTACAACACCCTTACTACTCATACTACGATTACATTGAACAACACGTTCAAATCCTAATGATTCATAATCTTTTTGAATAAAATATGGTGAAAAATAACCTCTATCATCACCAAATCTATTTGGTTCAATTACATAACAATCTAATAAATTAGTTTCTATTTTATTCATATTATTTTTCCTTTCTTTTTTCTAAAGACTTAACTAAACTTTTACCATAATTATTTTTTTGCATAAGCATAGCGCGTTCAATTAATTTATCTTTATCCAACCAAGAATTTTTATATGCAATTAACTCTGGACTACATATAATAGTATCTTTATTATTTTCAATTGTTCTAATCATATTTGAAGCATCTAAAAGTGAATCAAATGTACCTGTATCAAACCAAGTATATCCTTCACCAAG
>ODAI011664477.1_pt1 | contig 10881 bp, 9 predicted proteins | sample 1539321 | NCBI WGS metagenome assembly ODAI01 (sample SAMN02144231, study PRJEB22623) | gut metagenome | biome: sheep rumen | host: Ovis aries | place: New Zealand | reverse complement strand
TTTGTTATTTTATTAGTGTTGTTTATCCTAATGGACCTCATGCCTGGTACACCATTCAATGATGAAAAACTGACTGAAGCGCAAAAAGCTTTACTTTATGCAAAATATGGTTTAGATAAACCTCTGATTACGCGTTTCTTCCTGTATGCCAAAAACATGCTGAAGGGTGATCTTGGCGTATCATATGCCATAAATAAGAATTTTGCTGTTAGTGAAATGGTTAAAGACCGTTTAGGTATTTCACTGGCCGTTGGTGGTATGGCAATGCTCATCGGTACCATTTTAGGACTTATTTTAGGTATCCTGGCAGCTTTAAATCACAACAGCTGGATAGATAACCTGTGTTCTGCTATTTCAGTAATAGGTGTCAGTATTCCATCTTATGTATGTGCCTTGTTATTATGCTACTTTATCGCATACAAGTTAGGATGGCTACCGATCCTGTATAATGTCGAACAGCCGTTTGTTTCACTGATTCTTCCGGCAATTGCCTTAAGTGTTTCACCTACCGCAAATATTGCCAGATTTACCAGAAGTGAAATGATCGATGTTCTGAATTCCGATTACATTCTGCTGGTTCAATCAAAAGGTGTAAAGAACTGGAAGATGATCTTTTCTCATGTACTAAGAAATACCCTGATCCCGGTCATTACCGTTATGGGACCAATCTTGGTTAACCTGTTAACCGGATCAAGTGTTATTGAAAAGATCTTTGGTATTCCAGGTATTGGTAGATTGATGATCACTGCAATTCAAGAGAATGACTACAACGTTACGATCGCCTGTGCTTTCGTATATTCCGTAATGTATATCGTGGTAATGCTGTTTGTTGATATTCTCTATGGTGTAATCGATCCTCGTATCCGTATAGCAAAGGAGGACAAGTAGTTATGACAAATATAGATCATGAATTTCATAATGATGATTTCCAATTTGCGCATTCCGCTGGCGAAAAGCTGGTAGATAAGAACTATAGTGCTACCTCCTATTTCAAAGATGTCTGGACAAACTTCAAGAAGAACAGAGGTGCTCTGGTCGGTGCCATAATAATCATTTTCCTGATCTTTATGGCAATCGTTGGTCCAAACATGAATTCCTATACCTATAAACAGATTCACGGTGGTCAGGAATGTCTGGTTCCACGTATCCCGGGAATTGAAAAGATCGGTATCTTTGATGGTTACCACAATGGTGTTAATCAGTATGCTGAAAAAGATGCAGCTGATGTATATTACTGGTTTGGTTCTGATACCCAAGGCCGTGATATCTGGACAAGAGTATGGTCAGGTACCAGAGTTTCACTGATCATTGCCTTAGCTGCTGTTGTTATTGATATCGTTATCGGTATGGTCTATGGACTTATTTCCGGTTTCTTTGGCGGAATGGTCGATAGTATCATGCAGCGATTTGCGGAAATACTGAATGGTATACCGACCCTGGTAATTGTTACCCTGCTGGGTATGGTGTTACCGGCGGGTATTACCTCAATCATATTTGCGCTGATGCTGACAGGCTGGATCGGTATGGAAAGAATTGCCCGTGCTCAGGTATTGAAAGTTAAGGAACAGGAATTTGTTTTAGCTTCCAGAACTCTTGGTGCCAGCAAGTTCAGGATCATCTTCTCCGAGATCCTTCCTAATATCCTGGGACAGGTAATCGTTACCAGTATGTTCTCGATCCCTAATGCGATCTTCCTTGAAGCCTATCTGTCATTCCTGGGACTTGGTGTTCCGGCTCCAATGGCTTCACTTGGATCACTGGTATCAGATGGCTACAAGTCAATGACGACTTTCCCACATATCCTGATAATACCGGTAATAGTCATGGCAGTACTGATGCTGTGCTTCAACCTGTTTGCGGATGGTCTTAGAGATGCATTTGATCCTAAGATGATAAACAAGTAAGGGGGTATTTATGGAAAAAGTTAAAAGAAATAAAAACGATCGAGTTTTATATATCAGAGACCTAAATATCTCATTCAAAACTGCCTATGGTACAGTCAGAGCCATCAGAGGTGTCAGACTGGACCTGTTCAAAGGTGAAACAATTGCGATAGTTGGTGAGTCAGGTTCCGGTAAATCTGTAACCGTCAAGACTATCATGGGTATCCTTGACAGTAATGGTGTCATCGATTCCGGTCAGATCATCTATAGATATACAGATGAAAATGGCGAGGAACAGGAAGTTGACCTGGTCAAGATGTCGCAGAAAGAAATTCGTTGCAAATTATGTGGTAAGCATATTGCCATGGTCTTCCAGGATCCAATGACTTCGCTTGATCCTACCATGCAGATAGGCAAGCAGATCATGGAACCGATGTTAGAACACTATAAGATCTCAAGAAGCGAGGCAAAGCAACGTGCCATGGATCTGCTTTCTGAAGTCGGAATCGACAATCCTGACAAGCGTTTCAAACAGTATCCACATGAACTGTCCGGTGGTATGAGACAAAGAGTTGTCATCGCTATTGCCTTAGCTTGTGATCCTGATATCCTGATTTGCGATGAGCCTACAACCGCATTGGATGTTACCATTCAGGCCAAGATCCTTGAACTGATCAAAGAGATCCAGGCTAAGAAAGGTATTTCCGTTATCTATATCACCCACGCCTTAGGCGTTGTTGCCAAAGTTGCGGACTATGTTGCCGTTATGTATGCCGGCCGTATCGTCGAAAAAGGTAAGATCAATGAAGTATTCTATGATCCTCGTCACCCATATACTTGGGGATTACTTTCTTCCATGCCGGATACTGATACAAATTCCAGAAGACTGTTTGCGATCCCTGGCTCTCCACCTAACCTGATGGAAAGAGTTGAAGGTGATGCATTCGCATCCAGAAACCCATATGCGCTTAATATCGACTTCAAGGAAGAACCTCCTATGTATGACCTTGGCGGTCAGCACAGAGCAGCATCATGGCTGTTAGATCCTCGTGCTCCGAAGGTAGAATTACCTCCGGAACTCGTGGAAAAACTATCTAAGATGAAGAAGGAGGCAAATATCGATGAGTGAAAATAGAACACCTCTGCTTCATGTAGAAAACCTGAAACAGCATTTCAAGATCTCCCGTAAATTTACTACCAAGGCGGTAGATGGTATCAGCTTTGATATCTATGAGGGAGAGACCTATGGTCTGGTTGGTGAATCTGGATCTGGTAAATCAACTACCGGACGCTCCATCATCAGACTGTATGATCCGACTGATGGCAAGATCATCTTTGATGGTCGTGATATTTCCGGAAAACTGTCAAAGGACGATGAAAGATATCTCAGAACCAACATGCAGATGATCTTCCAGGATCCAATGGCATGTCTCAATCCTCGTAAGAAGATCTCACAGATCATTGCGGAAGGACTTGAGATCCATCATATCTGTAAATCAAAGGAAGAAGTTGATGCCAGAGTAAATGATATTCTTGATAAGGTCGGTCTGTCCAAGGAACAGGGAACCCGTTTCCCACATCAGTTCTCCGGTGGACAAAGACAAAGAGTCGGTATTGCCCGTGCCTTAGTCATGAATCCTAAACTGGTCATTGCGGATGAATGTATCTCGGCGCTTGATGTATCCATTCAGGCTCAGGTCGTCAATATGATGAAGGATCTGCAGGATGAACTAGGTACGACATATCTGTTCATTGCCCACGATCTGTCCATGGTCAAATACATATCAGACAGAATCGGCGTTATGCATCTGGGTCATATTGTTGAAACAGGAACAACTGATGAGATCTTTGAAAATCCGATCCATCCATATACCAAATCACTTCTTTCCGCTATTCCTCATCCAAACCCAATCGTAGAAAAGAAGCGTATCGCTCTTACCTACAACAAGGATGAAGAAGGCGTTGTCTACGAAAATGGACATGAACATCAGATTACCGAAACTCATAAAGTTCTGGCAACTGATGAAGAATTCAAGAAGTGGACGGCATAATCATTCTATAGAGACTGTCAAAATGACAGTCTTTTTATATAATGGTTTTTAGGAGCTAAGTTATGAAAAGATTATTATCAGTACTGATCATCATTATGACAATTATATGTATCACGTCTTGTACAGCTAACAATGTAACTGATACTGAAACAAATCAGACAAATACAGGTGAAAAAGTACCGGAAAATCTAAGAACCACCTATATTGAAAAAGAAGCTGGAAGAGGTGTCGTTGTTATTGAAGAAGAAAACATAACGGTTGACTGGGCACAGGATGCTTCTATCGTCTACCATTATGAGATGCCGGTATATTATGATCAGACAAATAATACGATCATATACAATAAGGCTACATTAAATGAAAGATCTTATGCAGAAGATGGTAGCTATACTGAAAAGCAGATCTATAATGATGGCTCAGGTTACTTTGAATTTATTGATGATTCTCTGATCTGGCATAACGAGAAGGAACAAAGAACTGATGAATTCTTGAATACATCTTATATCTCAAATTTCTATGACACCTTAGATAAGGCAGAAGAAGTAGCAGGCTTTTCAATAGAATATCCAAATAATAATTCATTATTTGAGGTCAAAGAGACTCGCTACTATGTAGTGGAAGGTACAATTGCGGTAATCATGTCCAATGATGAACAGAATCTGTTTATTGGAAAACATACAGATCGCCAGGTTCGTGATGCGTTATTTGCAGGTCAATATGAGAATAAGTGGAATGAAACAATAAATGGCTATGATTGCGAATGTTTCTCTAATGGTGAAAAAATCGAAGCAATCTGGTGGAATGATGATACCTATTACTATGGAGTAATGTATACTGATGATGATCAGACAACTTCAGAAGGATTTACGCGAGAAGAGATAACAACGATTATAATGGAGATAAGATGAACAACTTGATTATAAGAGAAGCAACACGAAAAGACAGCAAAAAGATTCTGGCGTTCACCAGAAAAGCAGGTGATGAAACAGATAACCTTTCCTATGGTTCAGAAGGTCTGACATATACGATAGAACAGGAAGAGAAATTTCTGGAAGAAGCACATAATAACAGTAACTCGGTTTTTTATTGTGTCTATCTTATGAATGAACTGATCGCTACCGGAAGTCTTACAGGTCTTTCAAACCGCATGAATCATAGAGCTGAGCTTGGTATAACTGTATTAAGACATTATTGGGGCAAAGGAATAGGAAGTACTCTGTTAAATAGTCTTATTGACTATGCCAGAAACAACAAGATAGAAATAATCGATCTGAAAGTTAGAAAGGATAACAATAGAGCCATAAAGCTTTATGAAGATGCAGGCTTTGTGAAATGTGGTGAATTACCTGCCTTTATGAAAGTAAATGATGAGTATGTCGATTTCATAAGCATGTATCTGGATCTTAGAAAACAAGACTAATCATTTGACAATGTTTTTTCGAAGTAATTAAATATGTATGCGTGCATAAATATGCACCAGGAGGAAGATATAAATGAAGAAAATTACTTTACTGGTTTTAGCACTGGTAATGATGCTTTCTTTTGCTGGATGTGCAAAGAAGGAAGAAGCACCAGTTGAAGAACCAAAGACAGAAGAAACTACTACTGAAGAAACCAAGACTGAAGAAGCAACAGCAGAAGTATCTACAGCTGTTCCTGCAGAAGTTCAGGGAAGCTATGCTGAAGAAATTGCCGGAAGAGGCATGATCGAAGTTTCTGAAAACACTGTTGTATGTGACTGGTCATCAAGCGCTGCTTCAAAAGCTCACTGGGAGATTCCAGTAGTTTATGATGCAACTGCTAACACTTTAACTTATGACAAGGCAGTTATGACTGAAATCACTTTCAAAGAGAACGGTGAAGAAGAAAAGACTGAAGAAAAGTACAACAACGGAACTGGTTACTTTGAAATAGCTGAAGGTAAGCTCATCTGGCATGATGATATGTCTGAAGGCAGCGAACCAAGCACATTCGTAAAACAGTAATTAGACTTTCTTAGAGTCAAATGTCATTTGAAGCGTCAGTCGTAACAGATTGGCGCTTTTTTATGCTTTTATTTGTTTTAATAATGGTACAATAATAATTAGGTAGGTTTGGACATGGAAAACAAGAACGATATTAGAGAAGATCTTATTGCCAAGGTTGAAGAACTTTTAGGCGAAGAGAATGCTGCTGAAGCATTTTCAAAGGCCAGAGATCTGAAAAGAAGATGGCCTAGAGTCAGAGAAGAAGAGGAATCATTCGCTGATCAGGAACTTTCCAGCAAGTTTAATGCTTTGTATGAAGAGTTAAGCAAGAAAGCTGGAGATGTTTTCGTCAACACAGAAGAGAAGAAGAATGAACTCATTGCCAAGGCAAAGGAGATCGTTTCCAAGGAGAATTTCAGGAAGGGAACTGATGAAATGAAGCAGCTTCTTGAAGATTGGAAACATGCTGGTCGTATAAATAAAGAAAAAGATGATGAACTCTGGGAAGAATTCTCAGCTATCAGAAAAGAATTCTTTGATAAGAAGAACGAATACTATGACAATCTGAAGGAAACTTTTGAGGCTAATAAGAAGCTTAAAGAAGATCTTATTGCTAAGGCTAAGGAAGTTGCTTCAATTGAAAACATCAAGGAAGCTGGTACAAGAGCTAATGAACTGATGGAAGAATGGAAGAAAGTCGGTTCAGCTGGCAGAAAAGATGATAATTCTTTATGGGAAGAATTCCTTGCAGAAAGAAAAGCATATTTTGCCAGAAGAGATGCCTATTTTGATGAAATGAAGGGAACTTTCGCTAAGAGAGTTGAAGCCAAGAAGGATCTTATCGCTCAGGCAAAGATCTTCTTAGCAAGAAGTGAATTCACTGATGAAGAAGTAGAAGGTATTAAAGAACTCAGAAATAAATGGAAAGAGATCGGAAATGCCGGTAGAGACAATGAGAATAAACTCTGGGAAGAATTCAATACCATTGTCAATAAATACTTCGACAACAAGAGATCATACAGATAAGCTGAAGGCCGTGTAAAAACGGTCTTTTATTTTGCATTGAAATAATAGGCGATGAGGTATTCGGTTACTTCCCCATAGGAAGCTATACCACTTTCCTGAGAGAAGGTCTTGAGATAGGTATCATTTATCTGATCAGAGATCTCTTTTAATGATGATTCATATTTCTGATAGATCGCTGCTGTGTCTTTACGATCATTTATCAAAAGATTGAAATTATCATAGTTACATTCTTTATAAAGAGATATCGCAAGTTCAGGATCATTCTGATACAGGGATGAGAAACAATAGGAAAATGCGGAATAGTAGCCACTGTAGATAAATACCGGATCAGTATTATTGATACAGGCAAGAAAAGCCGAAAAGTTAGCTTCCTGTTCCGAGGCGATACCCAGACGATGTGAAGCTTCATGCGCCATCGTGAAAGGCATGACTACTGGTGGTACATGATAGGGAATTGATGCTTCACCAGTAAGAGGCATAAACATACCAATGATGCCGTTATACATCAGATAATCACCAATAAGTGAAAATCTTTTTACTCTGGAATTAGAGCCTTTAAATATCGGATAAGTGGCTGAAATATCTTTATATGATTTACCAGCTTCAATCGCAAGTTCATTAAAATCTCTTATTATCACATGGCTATTCTCTCTGAAAGTAAGTGGTGCATACTCACAGGCTTTCTTGAGATAGTAGTCAGTTGCATCATATAGTTCTTCAACAGTATATTGTCTGGTCTGAAGATTGATGATCTCATTTAATGGTGGTGCATAGTGGTTGAGTAACCAGCCAAATAGGGCATCAGTAAATAAGATTGAAATAATGAGTACCAGGGTACAGATATAGGAAAGTAGTTTGGCTTTTCTGATACTTCTGATCAGAAAGAATATGAATAATATAAACAATATTAGAGCTGCAATATCCCAGATTGAAAAGGGAAGAAATCCCGTTACAGCAGAAAGGATGTTCAGATATATTTTTGAGATATTTCGGTACCAGGGAAAGAAAAGATCAGGATAATTATGAAACAGAAACATCAAAATGATATCTGAGAAAAGTAATATAAAAGAAACAATAATTCTCTTTTTATCCTTACTGATAGCCATATCAATATTATATTTTAAGTAAATGAGAATAGGTTAAACGCTTTCATGAATTTTTAACATTGTATTCAGGTTTTTTTATGTTAAAGTATATTTGTAAAAATATCGTATAATCCTTCAGATATGGTGAAGGAGTTTCTACCTTGGTGCCGTAAATACCAAGACTATGATAGAGTTCCCTTTCTGGAAATTCTATCAGGCAAACACGATAGAGTTACATTAGGGGAGTTAGATAATTAACTCCAGCAGATCTTCAGGGAAGATTGTGTTTTTTATTTTTTGCACAGTCTCTGAAGAATTTAGTTATTTCAGAAAGGGAAAGGAAAAGAAATGAAAAAACTAATTGCTTTATTACTTGCATTGCTGATGGTCTTCACTCTGGTAGGCTGTTCATCTAATTCTGGCAATGACAAGCCTGCAGAAACTGGAACTGACACTGAAGGAAACACAATGCCAAAGATCGGTATCATTCTGGTTGGTGATGAAAACGAAGGTTATACTTATGCTCATATGCTCGGTATAAGAGATGCTGCTGCTAAGCTGAACATTCCGGATGAAAATATTATCTGGAAATACAATGTACCAGAAGATCAGACTTGCTACGATATGGCAGTTGACCTTGTTGAAAATGGTGCTACCTTAGTTATCTCTAATTCATACGGACATCAGTCATTCATGCAGAAAGCCGCTTCTGAATATCCTGATGTAACATTTGTTTCTGATACAGGTGATACTGCTGCTGTATCTGGTCTGCCTAACTTAAAGAATGCCTTCACTCAGGTTTATGAATCAAGATTTGTATCTGGTATCGTTGCTGGTATGAAACTTAAGGAACTTGATGAAAATGGTGCTTTAGTACCTGCTAACTATGCAGAAGACGGTACTGTCAAGATCGGTTATGTCGGTGCCTTCCCATATGCTGAAGTTGTTTCCGGCTATACTGCTTTCTTCCTTGGTATCAAATCTGTTTATGAAAATATTTCTATGCAGGTTGAATATACTAACTCTTGGTTTGATCTGACAGCTGAAGCTACGGTAGCTGATGATCTGATGTCTAGAGGCTGTGTCATTATTGGCCAGCACGCCGATTCAACAGGTGCTCCTTCACAGGTTGAAAAGAACGACGCTGAAAACAAATATGGTTTCAATGCTTACTCTGTAGGTTACAATGTTTCAATGCTTGATGTAGCTCCTAACGCTGCTTTAACTTCATCTTCAAACATCTGGGAAAGATTCTATGAATATGCCTTCACTTGCTTACTCAATGGTGAAGACCTCAAGACTGACTGGACTGGTGGTTACAACGATGGTGCTGTTGAAATCACTGAATTAGGTAAAGCTTGTGCTCCTGGTACGCAAGAAGCAGTAGACAATGCGATCGCTGCTATCAAGGCTGGCACATTACATGTCTTTGATGCTTCTACTTTCACAATTGAAGGTCAAGCTCCTACTTCCATGCTTGGTGATGTTGATGCTGATTTCACTCCTGAAACTGAATGTCTGATCGATGGTTACTTCCATGAATCAGAATTCAGAAGTGCTCCTTACTTCGCATCAAGAATCGATGGCATTACTGAGCTTAACTAATAATTAATCAATATTTAACAACAACATTACAGGCTCCTTTAAGAAGCCTGTAATGTTTTCTTATTTTACGGAGGTGAAAAGATGAGCGAAATTGCTGTATCCATGCGCAATATCACCAAGGCGTTTGGCAAGAAGGTTATTGCCAATAAGAATGTAGATCTGGACGTATATCATGGTGAGATACTCTCGCTTTTAGGTGAGAACGGAAGTGGTAAGACTACTCTTATGAATATGCTGTCTGGGGTATATTATCCTGATGAAGGTGAGATTCTTATTGATGGCAAACCGGTAACGATTGCTTCGCCAAAGGATGCCTATGATTATGGTATTGGAATGATCCATCAGCATTTCAAACTGATCGACATTTTTTCAGCTCTGGAAAATATCCTGATCGGTCTACCGGAAAAGATTACCGATAAGATGTGCCGTAAGGAAGTAGAAGAGATCTGTAATAAATACGGTTTTGAACTGGATCTTGATAAGAAAGTCTATGAGATGACAGTTTCGGAAAAAGAGACACTGGAAATCGTCAAAACGATCTATCGTGGTGCTGATATCCTGATCCTTGATGAACCGACTGCTGTATTGACTCCACAGGAGATCAAGAAACTATTTGCAGTCTTAAGAAACATGAAAGCTGATGGTAAATCCATCGTCATCATAACTCATAAGCTCAATGAAGTTATGGAGATATCAGATCGTATCACCGTCCTAAGAAAAGGTGAGAACGTCGGTACAGTCAATAAGAGTGAAACCAATGAACAGCAGCTTACCGAAATGATGGTTGGTGAAAAGATAACTCTTGATATCGCCAGAGACTTTGTCGAAGAAAAACATAAACGTCTGGAAGTTAAGCATCTGACAGTTAAGAATATCGATGATAAGAAGGTTGTTGATGATGTAAGCTTCGATCTGTATTCTGGAGAGATCCTTGGTATTGCAGGTATTTCCGGTTCAGGACAGAAAGAGATGCTGGAAGCCATCATGGGCTTACAGAAATGTGAAGAAGGATCATCAGTTATCTATTATTCAACTGCCCATGGTGTTCATGAACTGATAGGTCTTAGCACAAAAGAAATTATTCAACATGGTTTACACCTGGCCTTTGTACCAGAAGACAGATTAGGTATGGGCTTAGTTGGAAATATGGGTATGACTGATAATGTCATGCTGAAGAGATACAGGAAAGGTTCCGGACCGTTCTTACATCGTAAGAAACCGGAAGAAACAGCTCAAAAGATCAAGGATGAACTGGAAGTAAAGA
>ODAI010883852.1_pt1 | contig 10881 bp, 9 predicted proteins | sample 1539321 | NCBI WGS metagenome assembly ODAI01 (sample SAMN02144231, study PRJEB22623) | gut metagenome | biome: sheep rumen | host: Ovis aries | place: New Zealand | reverse complement strand
TGGTTTCCGCGGCGTCCGCGGACCAGAGCGCCGGCGCGGATCAAACGGCTCATACCGCCGTGACACAGGAACCGGCCGGGGAGACAGAAGACTCTTCGGCAGACAAAATCGTTGGCGCTGACAAGACCTACAAGGCGGACAGGGCGGAAATGGCAGATCCTGCTCCCTTCGTGCTTCAGGCAAAACCGGCAGACAAGGCAGATCCGGCGGACAAGGCGGATCCGGAAGATAAAGCAGACAAAGCAGATCCGGCATACAAGGCGGACGCTGCGGCGGCTGCGGGCACAGAAAAGTCCGCTGCGGAAAGCAGCACAGAGAAAGCCCCCGGGAAGGATGAGAGGGATGAGAGGGATGTGGCCCTGAAGGCAGAGGATGCCTACAGAAATTTCCTCAACGGCTCAAAAAAGGTAACTTATTCTTCGAATCATGTCACGGTCAATGTCCTTCCTTTGGATAACCGATTCAAAGACGGGAAACAGTATACTTTCGGGGAATTCCAGGAAGTCCTTCAATCCGTGGAAGACGATATGAATAAGGCTTTCACAGACGGAAAGAAGACCGGGGATACTGTCAGAGCGGAGTACGCTTTTCTGGAGGACGGCCCGTCTCCTCTGATGGCCCTTCATTTCAAGAGCGAAGAAGTGCAGGTGTACGAAGGGATGGATATGTATTTCATCCTGCAATACGATGAGCAGTCAGATGAGATCAGTGTGGCATATGGACGTGACGTCTGGTCCAGAGGATATCTCAGGATCAATGCTGCCGGAATTGTCACGGAGTATGGATCGGCGAGTGCTTTTGAATACTTTTTCGATTATTATCTTGTTGCGGGAGGCGGAAAAGTCAACCACCTGTACTCAGCCTACTATGATAACAGGGAGGCGGTTCTGGCCAATCTCAACACATGGGAGCAGGAAACCTATCTTGTCTCCTATAAAATTCCGGGATACAGGAACAGTCCGGTTCCGGCCCTGGAGAAAGAGAACACCGCGGCTGTGGTCCCGGATTACAGAGATGAGATTTATACTCTCCACGGCTTTTCCGGCGGGGACAGTACATTTGTGATTGAACCGGAGAGCATGTTTGATGAGGAGGCCCCGGCATATGTTGTCTACAAGAAGACAGGGGTTTCTATTTCTGACAATAACACTGTGATCAAAGCCGTTATGAAGGGCCTTTCCGAAGCGGATGTCAGCATGGACATGTTCTATGCCGCAAAGCCCGCCTGGACACTGTGTGAATAAGACGCGGACAGGCACACTGCAAAAACGGAATACAACGGATGATCGGAGCCGGATGACGCTCCCTGCCGGAGGAAAACGGCAGGCTGCCCATCCGGTTTTTTCGGGAGAAGGGCAGGTCATGCTGTACATCAGGGAAGGGCACAGCATCAGGGAAGGGCACAGCATCAGAGAAGGGCACAGCATCAGAGAAGGAACCAGCATCAGAGAAGGGTATAAGATTAGAAAAGAGTACAGTGGCAGGAAAGGGTAAAAGATCACAGAAGGGTACATCTTGTTATACAATAGTTGATACTGACAGGCAAATGGTGTAAATTGTATAACAGTTTCCGGTAAATAGTATTTTTCTTTACGCATGTTGACTAAAAAATCTCTTTTCAGATAGCAGTTGTCAAATGATCAGAGACCGCGTCATCCAGGGGGAGCAGATGGTTTATTACAGGGAGTCAGATCTGGAACAGGAACTGAAAGAGATGGAAAAGTGTCTGTCAGAGTATCTTCGGGATCCCGGATTCGGGGGAGCCTTGTCGGAGATTCTCTGTGATATGGAAAAGTCCAGGGGCAAGAGGCTGCGTCCCCGTCTGCTTCTGCTGGCAGGCCGCTTCGGACCGGATTTTGAACAGAAACGTCTGCGCCTGTGCCGCCTGGCTGCTCTGGTGGAGCTGGTGCATATGGCTTCCCTGATCCACGATGACATTGTGGATGACTCGCCTCTGCGGCGGGGGCTCCCGACAGTCCAGGAAAAGTACGGCAAGGACAGGGCGGTCTATGCAGGGGATCTTCTGCTGAGCCGGATCGTGCAGAGCCTTTTCAGGGACGGCTATGTGCGGGTCGGACAGTCCTTCGGTCAGGCGGTCGAAGAGATGTGCGTCGGAGAAGTGGGGCAGATGAGCTGCCGTTACCGCGAAGACGTCACGGTCGGGCAGTATATGCGGAACATATACGGCAAGACGGCAGCCCTCTGCAGGCTGGCATGTTCTGCCGGCGCGGCGGAAAGCGGCTGCAGTGAAGAAGTGAAGGAAATGCTGGAAGAGCTGGGAATCAACTTCGGATATATGTTCCAGATCCGCGACGATCTGCTGGATTTCGTGTCCGACTCTTCCAGAGAAGGAAAACCTACACAGGCGGATTTCCGGGAAGGGATCCTGACACTGCCGGTGCTTTATGCCATGGAGGACGAAAAAGCACGTTCTCTGATTATCCGGCTGATGAGGGAAGCGGAAAAAGGGAGTTTTGGCAGTGAACAGGCAGAACAGCTTGTTTCCACAGTCGGGAACTCCGGAGGCCTTGCCCGGGCCTACAGCGATATGCAGATGTACGCGGACCGGGCTCTCGCCGCAGTGGAAGCCCTGCCGGAGCTGGAGGTGAAAAATGTTCTGCGCGGACTTCTGAAAAAGAGCTGCCGCATTCCGGGACTGAAGACGTGACCGGGCATGATCTAATCATGATTGAATTATGATTTAATTTAATAAAGTCAGTGATACAGACAGAAACAGAACAGGGCTGAAAAAAGAACAGGCGGGAACGAGAATTCGATACATTCGTTCCCGCCTGCTTTGCGGTTTCTACAGGAAAATTTCATTTTCCGCCCGTCGGCTATAGTGCTCCTCCAGCATCCGGATATGGGAGAGCATGACCGGGTCATCAAAATATTTGGCGTGGACCGGACAGATCTTCACACAAGCCTGGCACTTGATGCAGATACCTGTCACCGTGCGGAAATCCTCTGAGCTGATCGAACCCATGGGACATGCCAGCGCGCAGCGGCCGCAATCGGTACATTCATCCGTGGTTTTCGGCTTAGCCTTGAGAAAATTGGCGGGAGATCCGTCTGCCTGCAGAGGCCTGTAGTAGCCGGGGATGGGGTCCTGCCCTTTTACTGCAGCCGGAGCAGGAATTTCCGCCATCCCGTCACAGGAACCCTCCCGGATCGAGTCGATCTTGTCCGCTACGGAAAGCGCAAACCGGCTTATTTCCTGAAAGTCTTCTTCATTGGGGCGGCCGGGCGCCAGCTTTCCCGACATCACGTGCTCAGAGACAAAAGCCGCTCCGGCAATCGTATGAAATCCGTTTTTCTCCAGTTCCATGCGCGCCTCGATCAGCGCATTGTCGAAACTGCGGTTGCCGAAAGTGACTACCGGCACGGCCAGCGCTCCGTTTCCCCTGAAAAGAGTCTGGACGGCAGGCAGTATCTTGTTGGGGATGCGGCCTGCATAGACAGGTGTACCGAAGACGACCAGCTCCCCTGCGGAGAATTGTATGCCCTTTTCCCGCGCCTGCGGGAGTGTGAAATCGACAGTTCTCAGGGGTACATTATTTCTCTGAGAAATCGTTTTCGCAATTGTTTTTGTGATTTTAGCCGCATTCCCGGTGGGACTGAAGAATACAGCGGCAACACCTTTTAGTTTCATGATCTGAGCTCCTCGATTCATTGAATGGTATCGGCTGTTTCCCTGGATGTAAAACACGATCGAGTCATGATTCTTCACCCGTAGACATTATTATAACATATCCGGGACCCGGGATTTCCCGCGGAACAGGGCGGGAAAAATATGAAAAAAAGGCAGGTAAAAGAATAAAAAAAGATAAGGTTTAAAGAAGGGCTGTATGCAAAGCTTTTTCCACAGGAGGGAAGTTCGGTCTGCGGTCAGAGTTTGGTTTGCGATTAGAGGGAATACCTGTTATCCTTTTTAGAGACTGAAACCACCCGGATGAAGTTCGTTTTTTGCGTCTTTATGTACTTTAATACGAGAAAATAAATGAAATAAATGTCTGAAAAATGTAAGGGAAAATAAATGTCTGAAAAAAGAACTGAGAAAACCGCTTCGAAAAAAGCGGGCACCAAAAGGACCCGGGTGAGCCCCGCGAAGAAAAAGCTGGCGCTGGAGGTCATCGAGCGCCTCAAGGCGGAATATCCTGTGGCGGAGTGCACGCTGGATTATGAAAATGCCTGGCAGCTCCTCGTGAGTGTGCGGCTGGCGGCCCAGTGCACGGACGCCAGAGTGGATCAGATCACACCGCTTCTCTACGAAAGATTCCCGGATGTCCCTGCCCTGGCGGCGGCGGAGCCGGAAGAAATCGAGGAGATCGTCCGTCCCTGCGGACTCGGACGCAGCAAGGCCAGGGACATCAGCGCATGCATGCGCCTTCTGCACGAAAAATACAACGATCATGTACCGGAGACTTTCGAGGAACTGCTGGCCCTGCCCGGAGTGGGGCGCAAGAGTGCCAATCTCATCATGGGAGATGTCTTCGGGAAACCTGCGATCGTCACGGATACACACTGCATCCGGCTGTGCAACCTGATCGGCCTGGTCGATGACATCAAGGAGCCCGCGAAAGTGGAGCGGGAACTGTGGAAGATTGTTCCGCCGGAAGAGGGAAATGATCTCTGCCACCGCTTTGTTCATCATGGAAGGGCAGTCTGTATTGCCCGGCGGCCTCAGTGCGGCAGCTGCTGCCTGAAAGACATATGCCGGTACGGGAAAACCCGGACTGTTGATGTCCCTTAATTCAAGACTCGCTCGCGAGTCTTGCGCGATGAAGAATAAAACAAATCACAAATCCGGAGAAAAAGCGCTATGAAGATGATTGAATATCTGGATCAGGACCGCGAGAGTGTACTTACCAGCCTCAGAGGGGCTTCGACGCCCGCTGATGCCCGGCAGATCCTGGAAAAGGAGGCGGACCGTCTGCTCCTGCAGTACAATGAAGACTGCCCGAGTGTCCGGGTCCGTGACGCCGCTTCCGCAATGGTGCAGGCCATGCGCAGCACTGTGCCCTTTATGGATACTATGGGGGAACCCCGTGTCTGGCGCCGCGAAGAGGAAGGAAGGGGGGAGGCTGCCGGCAGAAGCGGCGGAGGACTGTCCCGCATCCTCCTTGTGGTTGGAGCAGTCCTTACACTGGCCGCCTTTGCTGTGCCGACTCTCTCGGCCGGCGGAACGGCTGCGGCAGGGGAACTCCTGAAAGGGATTTTTCTGCCTCTTGCGGGCGGCGGCTGCCTCTATCTGGCGGGAAGAACGGCGGGAACTGACCTGCGGATCGGAATCAAAGGTCCGGGCCGCGGGAGCGGCAGCGCTGATTCTGCCCGGACTCAGCGCATTGAGATCACGATCGATCCGGAGAAAGTCTGGTCTAACCTTCGCGGGGCTGTGATGGTCATCGACCGGAATCTGGAGCTTGCCCTGGACAGCGAAAAATACGACCGCCGCAAGGAGCTGGCGGCGGCAGCCGGTGCAAGAGGCCTGACTCCCGAAGAAGTCGAGCTCTTCTCCGGCCTTCTGGAGATCGCCGATGCCGACAGTCCTCAGATGGCCGCCGACATCCGGTATTATCTGCACAAAAAGGAGATCGATGTCCTTCCCTGGAGCGCGCAGTATTCCGCCTGGTTTGAAATGCTGCCCTCCCTGCCGGGAGCTTCCTTCGCGGACAAGGGCCGCAGCGGGGAGGAATCTGTTGTGACGATCCGCCCGGCGCTTGCGCAGGACGGAAAACTCCTGAAAAAGGGAACCGCGGTGCGGTGAGAGAGGCTTGCAGAGAGAGGTTTGCAGGGCGGCACGGCCGGAAAGGATGAACCATGGACCGGTATTTTGGATTTGACCTCGGCGACGCCGAGAGTGCTGTTACATATCTGAAAAAAAATGAGCAGTCCGAGCCGCAGGTGGTGCCCGTCCGGGAGGCGGGCAGTTTCATTACGGCCTATGCCCGTCTGCGCACCGGAGAGCTCCTGATCGGGGAAGAGGCCTGTTACACTGCGGACGCGGTCGAACGATGCCTGCGCTTTAAAAGCCGTTTTCTGACAGATCCGACCAGCACCCGGGATGTCAAGAGCTTCGCGGGAGGAGTCCTGGGAGAACTGTACATGTCGGGAAGCCTCATCAAGGGAGAGGACTGCTGCTTTTATATCGGCTGTCCGGCCGGCTGGGACCGCTCTGACAGAGAGCGCTACCGGGAGATCTTCGAGGCCGCGGGATACCCTCCCGTGCGGGTTATTTCCGAGTCCCGGGCCGCCCTGATCAGCGCCTGCCAGTCCCGCCATTTTCAGGTCGGCTATGATATACTGTCCCGCCCGGTCCTGGTCGTGGACATGGGGTCCTCGACCACGGATTTTGCCTATATAAGCAGCGGCCGGGAGATTGAACTTCAGACCGGAGGAGAGGTCGCCCTGGGCGGCGGCATCATGGATGAGATGCTTCTGGACGCGTCAGTCGAAGCCTCTGCGGACAGCAAGGCCCTGCGTGAGATTTTCGCCCAGAGTCCTCCCTGGCGCAGCTACTGTGAATTTGACGCCAGAAGGCTCAAGGAAAAATATTTTTCCGATGAGGACTACTGGAGCCGGAACGGCTGTATGAAGACAGTGACTGTCATGGGCAGGAAAAAATACCGACTGCAGCTGAAACTGGATCCGGATCTGGCAAACCGCCTTCTGGAGGGGCCTTCCCCGCAGCTGGGAGGAAAGTCTTTCCGGGAAGTTTTTGAAGAAAGCCTGCGGGAGGTCCGCCGCAGCCTTCTGGAAGAGGGAGAAGAGGAGGATGGCCGCCAGCCGGCTGTCCAGGAGACTTCCGCAAAGCACGGACGGATGCCGGAACTCCTCTTCCTCACAGGCGGGGTCTCCAAGATGCCCGAGCTGCGGGACTGGTGCCGGAAAATCTTCCCCGAGGCAATCGTGATCACAGGAGCGGAACCGGAATTTTCGGTTTCCAGAGGTCTCTCCTACAGCGGAAGGATCGATGAGGAGATCCGCGCCTTCCGGCAGGAAGTCCGCGATCTTGTGGACTCCAGCACGGTGGAGCGCATTGTCGAAGAACACGTGGAGGATCTTTTCCACAGGACCGTAGACACCCTTGTGGAGCCCATCCTGCGCAACGCGGCCATTCCGGTCTTTGAGAGATGGCGCAGCGGCAGTATCCGCCGCCTGGCGGATATTGACAAGGAGATGGAGCGGGAGATCGACGCATGGCTGCATTCGCCCGACGCGGCGGAACTTCTGGTCAGGCCGATCACAAACTGGCTGCGTCCAGTGGCTTACCGGCTGGAAGAGTACACCATGCCCATCTGTGTCCGCCACAATGTGCCCTACAGGGCTCTCAGCCTGACTTCCTACCTGTCACTGGCCGAGATCGACGTGCAGGTCAATGCCAGGGACGTCTTCGCGGTCGAGGAGCTCACCTGGATGGTCAACGCGATCATCTCGATCCTGGTCGGACTTCTGTGCGGCGGCAGCGGAATCGCCCTGATTTCCAGCGGCATCTCCGGCATTGTCGCGGGTGCCATGATCACTCTCCTGGTCCTCTTTCTGGGCAGGGAAAAAATGGAATCCGCCGTCATGAGAATGGAGATTCCGGGCATCATGCGCAAGCTGGTCCCCCACGGATATTTTGAATCCCGCATGGAAAAAATCAGCGGAGAGATCAAGCGGACCTGTTTTGAAAAAATGGAAAAAGAAAAGAGCGAGGAAGTCTCACGCAGAATGATCACCGAGATCTCAGGCCAGATTGAGGACTGCCTCATGCGTATGGCTGAGGTGGTGGAGATCCCGCTCGGGAAATAAAGCGGCAGCATGGCAGGGGCGGCGGAGATCCAGCCGGGGAAAAAACGACAGCAGCGCTGAATCCGTAAGGGTCCTGCCTGCGTAATCAAACGGAATATACTTGAGAAAAGGAGAACAGCAATGTTTCGTGAAATGAGACGTAAGGGACAGCAGATATCGCAGGAAGAGTGCAGCCAGATCCTGCTCCGGGCAAAGACAGGAATCCTGGGAGTACACGGAGATGACGGCTATCCCTATACAGTGCCGGTCAACTTTGTGTATACCCCCGGAAAAGACGGGCAGGCCGGAACAATCGGCTTTCACTGCGCAAAGACCGGGCACAAGATCGACTCCATCCGCAGGAATGAAAAAGTCTCGTTTACAGTAGTGGACCGCGACGAGATCATGCCCAGGGAGAGGACGACCAAGTATTGCAGCGTCATCGTCTTCGGCAGGGCCAGGTTTCTGCAGACAGAGGAGGAACTCCGCCGCGCGGCAAACGCAGTCGGCGCCAAGTACTCGGCGGGTTTTGAGGACCTCTACAAGGCAGAGACGGAAGATACCATCCGCCGCGGAACTCTCTGCTGTGTGGAGATCACAATCGACCATATGACCGGGAAGATCGGCAAAGAACTGATGAAAGAGCGGAATCTTGCCGGGCGGGCAGGAACCTGAATGGCGAAACACTGCGGCGCTCAAAAAACTGATAAAAGAAGAAAGGAATGCCGCGGCGTTCATAAATCTCATAAAAGATGACGGGAACACTGCGGCGCTCAAAAAAACCCATAAAATAACAGGAGGCTTCTAAAACAGCATGAAAACAATAATTGTATATGATATTAATCTATCCCCGGAAGCGCAGCCGATGGATACAGAAATCGGCTCCGAATATCGCAGAGTGAGCACAATGCTTTACACTCTCAGCGCCCGTGGGGCGAGGGTGAAATACCTGAATCTGCACAGGGACTCCCTGGCTTTCATGGACAGCCCTGTGGTTCAGCAGATTATGCGGACAGACGGCATGGATGGATTCCCCTGCATGACGGCGGATGAGGAAATCGTTGTGAGCGGACGCTACCCCTCCAATGAGGAAATCCTGGAGCAGCTGGGGCAGGAAGGCGCGGAGATGCTGGCGCGGCCGGCTTCCGCGTTTGCGGGAAGCGGCTGCAACGGCGTATGTTCTTCCTGCCATGTGGCAGGGTGCGGCCCTGCTGCAGCTGTGAATGCCCCGGCACCGCAAAATGGAGCCTCTGTTAATGAATAAAACGGGCATTCATAAAACAAACATTTATAAAAAGAAGACGTTGGGCATAAGCCTCTTTCTGGCTCTGATTCTGCTCTGTGCCTCTCTGGCCGGATGCGGCGGGGCGGTCGGACAGCAGAATGTCTCCGCTGCGGAGACCGGAGAAGAATCGGTGTCGGCAGGCGGCTCCGGAACATCTCTTACAGCAAGTGCGCAATCTGCGATCGAGAGCAGCACAGAAGCGGCACCGGAATACGCGACGGAGTCCGCGGCAGCGGAAAGCACAGAAGCGGCATCGGAATACGCCACGGAGTCCGCGGCTGAGCCTCTGCAGGCTATAGATGTAGAAGACCTGATTAAAAAGCATGTCGGAACCATGTCTATGGAAGATAAGGTATCCGGACTTTTTATCATTACACCGGAGGCCCTGACGGGAGTCAGTCCCGTCACAGAGGCAGGGGAGACGACAAAGGAGGCAATTGAGAGCCTGCCTGTCGCCGGACTGATCTATTTCGCAGGAAATATCGAGAGCCGTGAGCAGCTTGTCAGAATGCTGGCGAATACGGAGCAATGGGGCGGCGTAAACCTGGGGGTAGAAACGACGGACGAAAATACCGTAAGACAGGATCTGTCCGGTGAACCGGAATCCGCGGCAGCCGGGGAGAGCACGGCGGCGGAGGCATATGCTGAAGACGCCGGCGGTACTGATCAGGAGGAGACGTCCGGATATACGATCCATATCCCGCCTTTTCTCGCGGTAGATGAGGAGGGCGGCCTGGTGTCACGCATCGCCGACAGTTCTATTGAAGTACCCTATGTCGGACCGATGGCCGATATCGGGGCATCAGGTGATCCGGAGGCGGCTTTCGAGGCGGGAAATACGATCGGCGGATACCTGCACGAACTGGGTTTCAATCTGGACTTTGCGCCGGACGCGGACGTGCTGATCGATCCCGGCAACCAGACCATCGGGGACAGGTCCTTCGGCACTGACCCTGCCCTCTGCGGACAGATGGTCGGCAGATATGTCGACGGACTCCATCAGAACGGAATTGCATCCTGCATCAAACACTTTCCCGGGCTGGGTGACACCGAGACAGATACTCACACAGGAGGAGCCTGGTCCTCCCGCACTCTGGAGGATTATCAGGGCGCGGAGTTCCTCTCTTTTCTGGGCGGGATCAATGCGGGAACCGATATGATCATGATTTCCCACCTCTCCAATACGGAACTGACCGGCAGCGACCTTCCGGCATCTCTGAACAAAAACCTCATCACAGACATTCTTCGAAACGGAATGGGATATGAGGGCGTCATTATCACAGACTCCTTTCAGATGGGAGCAGTCACAGAGCGTTTTGACAGCGCGGAAGCCGCGGTGACCGCCATCGAGGCAGGGGCGGATCTTGTCCTGATGCCCATGGATTTCCGGTCGGCAAGGCAGGGCATTCTGGACGCTGTTGCCGCAGGCCGCATCAGTGAGGAGAGGATCGACCAGTCTCTCTGCCGCATTCTTCTGACCAGATATAAGACAGGAAGAGAAGAAAGAAACAACTGAAAATAAGCCGGAACCGGTAAAAGCCCCCCGTGCCAGACATTTCACTGCCTGGAGAGGGGGGCTTTTTTTGCTTTCTTTTGCGTCTTTTCCGTATATAAATCGGACTTGCATGCTATTTTATTTGACAAAAGTATGCCTTGCGTGTATCATAATTATTACAAATGTTACGAAATAATTAAATAATAATACAAAAGGTACTCTTTTATGTTAAAGAAATATGTACGTAAATTTAACCGCACCCTTATTTCCGAGCGGTCTGCTTTAAATAGAAGAAATAATTTTTACACGGACCGGCATGCCGGAAATG
>ODAI012019966.1_pt1 | contig 10882 bp, 10 predicted proteins | sample 1539321 | NCBI WGS metagenome assembly ODAI01 (sample SAMN02144231, study PRJEB22623) | gut metagenome | biome: sheep rumen | host: Ovis aries | place: New Zealand | reverse complement strand
TGAGCGGTTCTTTCATCAACAGCTCCAGGAGCTGCATCATCTCTTCCTGTGTGTAGATTTCCTTCTCCTTATTATAATCAGCAATCAGCTTTTTAATGTTTTCATCCTTTGAGTACCCATACACCTTGTGTAATTATATGTGTTAAATCTTCTAAAGTATTTTCACGTTTCGTCTTCTTTAATTGACACTCCCACACAACTATTACATTCCATCCATCATTTTCTAGAACGCAGCCTCACAGGAGAAAGCACACGAGTACAAGCAGCGCTTAGCCGAAAGCGTGCAGACACAGTCTGAAAGTACAGGCAAAAACGATACTTCACAGCAGTCCGCGAACAGACCAAAGTCAGCATCGCAGAGAAGGCAGTGAACTTCTTAAGCTTTATGATGTGAAGCATAAGGGTGTGAATAAAAATACAATAATAGCCGAATACGGCGACAGAGTTGATAAGATAGAGCTTTTCAATAAGGAAAAGAACCACCTCATAAGTGTGGGTATCGACAGCTCCGAAAGGATAAAAGCAGAACTGCTGGAGCAGGGCGTTTCGTCACAGACAGCGGATGTGCTGTTGGCGAAGATAGATGATATTCTATCAAAGAATGATGATTTTGCAGCATACCGCAGTATCTTCAATTATACCGCGGAAATCCCAACGGTCGTATATGCAGATGTGCCGAACATAGGTGACTATCTGGCACAGACGCAGCTTTCCGAGCTTGTTATCGGAAAAGCAAACAGGGTAGGAGAATTACCGCCGGAGGACGGGAAATGCTGCTGTTTCCTTGATAAGGAGACGAAGAAATATACGATAGTATCGCCTGATAACAGAGCAGAGGTAGTTTCGAGGCTTACTCAGATGGGTTACAGCCCCACACTGGCGGAACACCTTGCAGATAAGACAGTAACAGGGATTGACCCACAGGATATTGAAGAACTACCACAGCGCTTTGAAAGCAACAATGCCGAACTTGAAAACGTAAGGTTCACGATAAGCAAGCCTTGAGATACTCTGTGAATATGTGATGAAGCTTGATTTTTCCCATATTACAGGCAACAGACCCGAACAGAGCAGCAGTCCGGTCAGAAGTGTAAAGGCTGCTGTGGAGAAGAAAGGTGAGAGCAATGAATAGTACAGTTATAAAGGGCGTAGTAGTATCTGCGCCCGCACCGGAGACAAGCGAGAGTTGTCTTGCGCATATCTGGTATATGGATGAGGGTACATATATCGAAGGCGATGAATCTTCCGCTAACGGTATGAACCGTGTGATAAACAGCGTTCTTCATGAGGAAAGTATCCTGAGGACTGCCAATTATGATATTCTGACAGGTCTTCCTAACCTGACTTGTTTTTTCAAGCGTTGTGAGGTAGGTAAAGAGAAGATGCTGCGTGAAGGAAAAATGGGCAGTCTTCTGTATATAGATCTTAACGGCATGAAGTATTATAACTCACGGTATGGTTTTGCAGAAGGTGACAGACTGCTTAAGTCTGTTGCGGAAATACTTGCCCTGATCTTCGGACATGATGATTGCTGTCATATCTCTGCTGACCGCTTTGCTGTAGCTGCGACAGAAGACGGGCTTGAAGAGCGTATCGGGCTTTTCTTCAGTAAATTAAACAGTGCAGAACATCATCTTCCGGCAAGAGTGGGTATTTATTTAGTCTCTATGGAGGATGTTCCGGTCAGCACAGCTTATGACAGAGCAAAAATAGCTTGCGATGCTGTAAGAAAGTCTGAAACTTCCTGCTACAATTATTATACAAAAGATCTGGGTGAAAATATTAGTAACCGCCGATATGTTCAGTCAAATATAGATACAGCAATCAGTGAAAAATGGATCCCGGTGTATTTCCAGCCGATCATTCGAGCAATCAATTCTAAAGTATGCGAAGAGGAAGCACTTGCAAGATGGATAGATCCTGAAAAAGGGTTCTTGTCTCCTGCCGATTTTATCCCCTATCTTGAGGAATCCGGGCAGATTTATAAACTGGATCTGTATGTGCTCGAACAAGTGCTGGAAAAGATGAAACGTCAGAAGCAAGCTGGACTGAGTGTAGTCCCGCATTCGATAAATTTGTCTCGATCGGATTTTGATTCCTGCGATATTGTTGAAGAGATCAGGAAACGGGTCGATGAGGCAGGCATCAGCAGAAATATGATTACTGTTGAAATCACAGAGAGCGTGATCGGCAGCAGCCTCGAATTCATGAAAGGACAGGTCGCACGTTTTCAGGAGTTTGGTTTCCCTGTCTGGCTTGACGATTTCGGCAGTGGATATTCATCGCTCGAGGTAGTGCAAAGCATCCACTTCGATTTATTGAAATTTGATATGAGCTTTCTTCGCAGGCTTGATGAGAGTGACAGTGCGAAGGTTGTTCTGGCTGAACTTATGAGGATGGCTGCGTCGCTGAAAGTCAGCACTGTCTGCGAAGGAGTTGAAACGGAAGAACAAGTTCGTTTCCTTCAGGAGATAGGATGCTCCAAGCTTCAGGGCTTCTATTTCTGCAAACCGTTATCCTTTGAAGCTATCCTTGAAAGATACAGAAACAATAAACAGATCGGATTTGAGGATACAGATGCCTCCGATTATTTCGAGACGATCGGCAGTATCAATCTTTATGATCTGGACATGGTTGTCAGCCAGGGGGAAGATTCTCTGTGTAATTCCTTTAATTCGATTCCGGTCGGTATCATAGAGGTAAGGGGAAAAACTGCGCGCTTTGTGAGGTGCAATTCTTCTTACCACAAGTTTATGAATCGTTTTTTCAGTATGGACATACAATTCATGTCACATCAGTTCACAGAATTCAGCAAAACGTTCTTGGACTGTGTTGTGAAGAAGTGCAGTGAAGGAGGTGGGATGACCTTCTTTGATCAGAAAATGCCGGACGGATTTGCTCTGCATGCTTTTGCCCGTTGGATCGGAACAAACACGAGTACAGGCGATATAGCTGTTGTCGTTGCTATTCTTTCAATCAGAGATCCGAAAGAACGGCTGCAGATAGAGCGTATCCTTTCTGTCGTTGAGCCATTCGGTGTGCATATGAATAGTGGTCTGTTCATATATAAGGCTGACAATAGTGAAGAACTGATGTATGCGAACAAGGCTGTCTGCGATATTTTCGGCTGTGAAAGCCTTGAAGATTTCAAGACATATTCAGGCTTTACTTTTCATGGTATGATACATCCCGATGATTATAACAGTGTTGTAGATTCCATAAAAAAACAGATATATGAAGAACATTCAAAGCAGGATTTTGTGGAGTTCCGTATCATACGTAAGGACGGAAAGATACGCTGGGTAAACTATTACGGACAACTTCTTAAAGCTGAAAACGATAACGGCTATTATATTGTTTTCTTTACCGACAATACAGACTTGCACCAACAGGCAGAATCGGATAAAGCTGTCCGTTCTGCTGTTATAGAATCACTTACCAAAGGATACGATTCAGTATGGCTCATTAACGATATCGAGACACAGCAGTTTGAACTGTACCGTATTGATCAGGAGATGGTTCACCTTATGCCTGCACATAAGGCAATGAAGCTGAAGAAGTTCTCGGATGCCTTTGCTTTCTACTCCAAGCTTGTGTATGAAGAGGATAGGCAGCAGTTTCTTGACGGAGTTTCACTAGACAGCATTGTAAGAAATACAGAAAACAAGCCTATATATTCAGTGCCGTTCCGCCGTGTCTTTGACAACGGGATCCGTTATTACCGGGTAGAGTTTTCGAAGCTTGATCTGCCCGACGGAAAAACAGGCATTGTGACTGGGTTCAGAAATGTGGACGAAGAAGTAAATAAAGAAATGCAGATACAGAAGTCTATCCGTGAACATTCCGCAATTATTGAGGCTCTGACACGCAGCTATGATTCTGTATGGTTTATCAAGGATATGGCATCTCAACAGTTTGAACTTTTCCGTGTTGATAATGAGATGGTTCACCTTATTCCGACACAGGAAGCCGTAAAGCTGAAAAAGTATTATGATGCCTTCGTTTTTTACTCAAAGCTTGTTCTTGAAGAGGATCGTCAGTGCTTCCTTGAGGCTGTCACACCTGAAAAGATCATCTCGAATACGGAAGGAAAACCAATCTATTCTGTTCCGTTCCGTCGGGTTTTTGAAGAAAGAATTTGCTTCTATCGCGTGGAATTTGCCAGAATGGATATTGGCAACGGTAACATCAATATCGTGACCAGATTTAAAAATGTGGACGAAGAAGTACGTATGGATTTGCGATACAGTGATATCAATTAAATACGCCAGAAACCCTTAATGACTTGAAATACAAATTTTTGAAGGACATATAAAACTCACGACTTATTTTGAACTGCCCCATTTTGTGCGTACAGCACAAAAAAGCCCCTTATGGAAGAATAAATTAAGCACTGAACTGGCTTTTTAATTCAAGCGGAGTCAGTTTTGTATTTAGTTGGATACGCTGATGATTGTAGAAGTAAATATAATCGTCGATCATTTGTTGAGCTTGCCGTATTTCACACATAAAGAAGGAATAATATGACCGGTATATATTTCAGCGGAACGGGCAATTCCGCATATGCAGCAGAATGCTTCTGCAGGGAATACGATGCAGGCGCAAAGGCGTATTCCATTGAGGACAGTGCCGCAGTCACGGCAGCGAAGACCGCGGATATGATAGTGTTTGCATATCCCGTAATGTTCAGCACAGTGCCGAAGATCATGCGTGACTATGTAATGGACAACTCCAATGTATGGAAGGGCAAGAAGGCCTTTATAATCGCAACGATGGGACTTTTCAGCGGGGATGGCTCCGGCTCCCTCGGTCGTCTGCTGAAAAGCTGCGGCGCAGAGGTCGTCGGAGGGCTTCATCTAAAAATGCCCGACAGCATAGGAGACGAGAAGGCGCTCAAGCGGCCGCTTGAAAAGAACAAGGAGCTTGTCAGGAGAGCGGAGCAGAAGATAAAGGCAGCGGCGTGCACTCTTAAAGAAGGACATCCTACTCAGGAAGGGATAGGGCCGCTTTATTATATGGCGGGGCTGTTCGGACAGAGACTGTACTTCGGCCACAAGACGAAGGAATACTCATCAAAGCTCAGGATCAATGCAGATAAATGTATAGGCTGCGGCAAATGCGAGAAGCTGTGCCCCATGGAAAACATCACCATGAATGCAGGCAAGGCAGTCTCCGGCAGCCGCTGCACCATGTGCTACCGCTGTATCAATAAATGTCCGAAGCAGGCCATCACCCTCATGGGAAAAAAAGTGGTAGAGCAGTGCGGCATCGAGAAATACAGACCGTGATAGACATGATATCCCGGAAAGATGGCGTGATAGCCTTCTTGAAAAGTATATTCCTGAAGAATTGATTGAACAGTTATTTGATGTTATAGAGTATTCTGAATAAAGGAGAACAGATCATGGTCAGGATAATACCGTTTTTACTTGCAGCATCCCTGTTGTTTTCAGCCGGAGGCTACAGTACACAACAAAATGTCAATACACAAATAAATGCTGTACAAACAGATATTAAATCCGAAAAGGTGAGTTATCTGGGACCCGAGGGTACATATACACAAGAAGCATGTCAGGTATTCTTTGGGAAAAACAGCACACTTATACCATGTGCCACGGTAAATGATGCTGTAGAAGCACTTGTGGACGGCAAAACTTCCTATGCTGTGATACCGCAGGAAAACACCATAGGCGGTGCTGTTACCGATTATGTTGATACGCTCATTGCCCATACTGAACTGTCAGTGGTGGGAGAGATAGAACTGCGCATAGATCAGAATCTGCTGACTATGCCCGGAACGGAGCTGTCTGATATCAAAACCGTCTATTCCCATAAGCAGGGCATAGCACAGGGTAAGGAGTGGCTTGAAAAAAATATTCCCGATGCCGAGATAATAGAAGTATCGAGCACTGCGGAAGGTGCCAGGATGGTTGCGGAAGGGAAAAAGCGTTCCTGCGCAGCTATAGCATCAGCCGGCTGTGCAGATGTATACGGACTTGAAGTAAAGGCAGCTGCTATACAGAACAACGATAAGAATAAAACACGTTTTTATGTTCTCTCCACTGAAAAGCCTAAGGCAAGAAAATCTGACAGGATCGCATTCATTGTCAAAGGTAAAGCAGAACTGCTACCAGCACTGATGTCGGATATGGAAAAACAGGGGATGACACTCATTGCCATACATGACAGACCGCTTAAAACAGAACTGGGTGAATACTGTTATGTGATCGAATGTTCGGACAGCTCCTATAAGCAGTACAAGGAACTGAAGAAAAGCACCGGATTCAGGACACGTTTTCTGGGCAGTTTCGATGTATATTGATAAACATATTATAGAGGAGGCCAGCTATGATACCAGTAACTACCGGCGATATAATGCACATGATGGGCGGATTCGGACTTGGTCTGGATTATACCGTCCGTATGAAACTCCGACTTGCCGATAAGATAGACGGCGAAATGTTGAAAAGTGCGGTTGAAAAGACACAGCAGAGATTTCCTTATCTTTCATTAAGGATGAGAAGAAATGAACAGGAATACTATTACGAAGAAAATCAATCTCCTGTGGCTGTGATAAATACAGATGAACGTATCGCTCTTAACAGTGATCAGTCCAATTTCCATGTATGGGCTGTATGTTATTGTGAGGACAGACTGTATCTTGATATATATCATGGGATAGCAGATGGCACAGGGATGTATATGGTGCTGTCCACTCTGCTGTATTACTATTGCGTACATAGGTACGGAGTTACTGACAGTACCGGCATACGTACTCTTGATGATCCGATACTCCCAGAGGAAAGCGCAGACCCTGTCGATAGTCTGCCGCAGATAGACGTGTCTGCTGTGAAAAGACCGCCTGTTGTTCCCGCATTTTCATTGGTATCGGATGCGGGGCTTACAGAATCAGAACCCGTGATATACGATATAGAAATGCCCGAGGAGGTATTTGTGAAATTTTCCTCCGCTCATGATGCTAGTCCGGGCACGATGGTATCAGTGCTGTTCTCACGCGCGATAGATGCGGTGTTCCCTGACAGGGACAAGCCGCTGACTAACTCCTATGTAGTGAATGCAAGACCTATGCTTAATGCACCGTACACACATCACAACTGTGTGGGTACGGTAAAATTCGAGTATTCAGACAGGATAAAGGCTATGCCTTTTGACCTTCAGTGTACAGTACACCGTGGTACAACTTTCATACAGTCGGATGCGGACAGGGTGAGAAATTCTGTGATCTATACATCGAGTATGAATAAGGCCATGCGGATGATCCCCGGGATCGAAGAAAAGAAGCAGACGTATGCAAAAATGCTCAGCGGCGGCAGGAAGATGTTTAGCTATATGGTAAGCTACATCGGCAAATGGAAGACAGTACAGCTTTCACCGTATGTAAAGGAATTCTGGACTCATGTGCCGAATGCAAATGAGCTTCTGACAGAGATAGCGGCTATAAACGGCAGGATATTCCTGTCTGTACATCAGAATTTTACAGAAGATATCGTGTTAAAAAGCTTCCTGCTTCAGCTGGAGGAAAACAATGTCCCTTACACGGTGAAAGAACCTGTGAGAAATGATGTGGCTCACTTTCCGGAACCCTGACAGCTAAGGTATTTCTGAGACATAGTAAGCACGTTAGTAAACAGATACAATAAGGCTGCAAGGTGGAAATATGCCTTGCAGCCGACAATTTATTATGCACTTGATTGGATTGTAACCAAATATAGTGACGCATTTCAGACACGCGACTTATATATTATACGACTTTGTCTGCAAAAAGTCAAGAACAAATTTCGGATATTCTCAATTTTGTTTACGTGCCCGAAAAACAGCTTGATTTCGGACGGAAGTTCTACAGGACAGAATTTGGCTAAACTATTGACTTTGTGGTCGATATGTTATATACTATTTATACTGAAATTTTGTGAGAGGAGGCATCTTCCGATGGCGCAGTTTGACCTCGATAACGAGGATAATTGTAATCGAATAGTACACGCAGACCGGAGGAAAAGATTATCCTCTCTTTATGTTAGGTTATAGTGGTGCGTGAAGCCAATCAGTTATGATGATGGGCTTCATTATTTTTCTCACTCTTTTCGCCGGTCACGATTTTTAAGGAGTGATGGTTGTGAGGATTTGTGCCTCATTGGGAAAAGAAACCGTACAGACCTTTTCAGATAAAGATGGTGTGGTCTGTACGGATATTGTATCAAGACACTGTATTCTGACTGATAAAACAGACTTTTCTTTGGCTTACACATTTATTGACGCAAAATGTAGTGATGTAGTTGTTCCTTTCTGATCTCGGTCTGAAAGCTATACTCCATAAAATGCGGCATGACATTTTATGTTTAAGGACGAATATATGATAAGTCCTGTCACATATGATACCGAGTCGTTTTATCATCTTTGACCTCACTGCTGACCTGAATGGTATGAGTACCGGACGGGAGATGCAGAATGAAGGAAAAACCACATCATAAATCCAAGGTGATCAGCGATGGATCTCTTGATGGAGATGTAATGGCCTGCATCGCTGAAACACTAAAAAAAAGACGAACAGAACTCGGCTTGACCCTGGAAAATGTCCATGAATATACAGGGATGAGTAAAAGCACCATAGCACGACACGAAAAGGGAGAAACTTCTCCAAGTATCGTAGAATATATTAAATATGCCTTTATATATGGCTTTGATAGTATTTGGGAGATCATACCACTCAGTCTCCGGCAAAGATATGAGAAAGCATTTGAAGTTTTGGGTGTTTTATTTAAACACCCGGATTATGGTCAGGATGATGAGATAGTAAGCGACTGTGACGAAATAGAAAGCTTAATAAATGAAATACTTACAGGTTTACGGACACGAAGATTTGATCCACAACACTTAAGCAGTATTATACTTATTTTACGTGGGATCAAGGGAATGATGAGACCTGTAATAAAATAAATCAGTTTTACTGTTCATGTGAGGCAGTGAAGCTGATTTTTATTTTTTCCCAGAATTGATTACTTTTTCGATATGTTCTCCCATAAATGAGGATTGAGATAACACGAAATACGCTGTATAATAATAATATGATACGAAATGAACAATTTAATGCCAAAATGCTTTGTGAAGCATTATATGGAGAAAGGAATACGCTATGGATAAGAACAATAGTCCTCCGAATCTTTACACCGTAAAAGAGGCAGCCCGCTGGGTCAATGTGCTCAACGAGTATAAAATAAGGCGGATGATCAAAGACGGGATCATAAAAGCCTACAAAATAGGCAACAGAATATATGTGACCCGTGAAGATGTGATCCGCGCAGTGTATGGGAAAAATAACTGCTGGAATTCAGACTGATTGGTATGACATACGTCAAAATGGCTAAATAGCAGACAAATATTTGTGAGATAATACAATCTTGTGCTATATGCTCAATATATGCCATTTTGCAGTGGTTTTCCACATAATACACAAAGATGTCCGTTTTCTGTTGAACACGCTTTGATACGTTTCGAAATGACTGAAAATCACTGAAATAGTTTCGATATGATATGGAAGCCCTTTCAGAGCCCATTTTTCAAGGCTTTTCGCTGATTTGAACAAGATGGGATTTTTGACCTGATGGTGTCTAAATGGTATAATGGACATAACGTACATAACGTACAAATCGAATCTTGAAAACTTCATAAATATGGAACATCACTACAATGGCTATATTATATTCTTTACAGAGATTGCTGAGGAATAGAGCTTCCTATACATAAATATATTCAAGGAGTGATCTTATGCCTAAGACCAAAGAAGAAAAGGACAGGATCGTGAACGAAATAATGACTCTGCTTATAAAGCTGGCTGATAATAGCGAGACAGAAAATGAACAGAGTGATGATAGTCCCACAGAGATGCTTACGATCAACGAGTGTGTTCAGACCATTCATGGGGTAACTGCATACACTATCAGGACGCTTGTGTCAGAGGGATTCGTTAGATCTGTCAGGGTCGGTGAAAAGGGCAAGCGTGGAAAGATACTTGTCAATAAAGCTGATCTCATGGCATATTTCGGTTCATGAACTTACAGTAAAACATGGTGTGCTCCTGTAAAATTATGGCTTGACAGTGTCTTCATTAAGTGCTATAATAAAAGATAAACAGGAGTATGCCATAAGGTACGACTGAAAGGAAGTAACCATATGGTAAATGTAAAACATTGTAGATTGAGAGGTAAGAAGTATCAGATAAGGATCAGCTGCGGACGTGACTGGAGAGGTAAGCAGATCATGAAGACCATGATGTGGGAACCCGAGCCGGGCATGACCGACAGGCAGATCACCAAGGAGCTTGAAAGACAGGTCGTTCTGTTTGAGGAGAAGATCAGACAGGGACGTGTTGCTAATTCCGACCAGAACCCCAGATTTCAGGAGTTTGGGGAGCAGTGGTTTGAAGAATATGCAGCGATCAATCTCCGCAACACCTCATACGAGCGCATGATGTCGGTGTCATCCCGTGTATATGAACGCTTTGGCAACAAGCGGCTGGATTCGATATCCAGCAGAGATATACAGAGATTCCTCAACGACCTTATGCTCAACGGCAAGAACAAGAGGACAGGTAAGCCTTTGGCGCGTAAATCTGTCATCCATCACCTTAATCTTATCAGCGATATCTTCAACTACGCTGTGCAGATGGAAGTGCTGAATCATAACCCTTGCGTCAACATAAAGGTTCCCAAGGGTACGAAGAAAGAAAAGCAGATCTACACCCTTGAAGAAGTGGAACGGATACTCACCTATCTTGATCAGGAGCCGCTGATATTCAGGGCATTCTTTACTCTCGAACTAAACACAGGCTTACGCAGAGGAGAAATGCTTGGTCTGGAATGGAAGG
>ODAI012816119.1_pt1 | contig 10883 bp, 7 predicted proteins | sample 1539321 | NCBI WGS metagenome assembly ODAI01 (sample SAMN02144231, study PRJEB22623) | gut metagenome | biome: sheep rumen | host: Ovis aries | place: New Zealand | reverse complement strand
TTTATTATTTTTATTTTATCGAATCCAGAATCATCAATAATATGAAATTCTATCTGTTCAAAATATGAAGTTGATGTATCTACACTAATTGTAACATTTTCTCCGGCCTGCGCTGGAATAGAAAGCGATGATGAACCTGTTCTATCAATACTATTATACGTTACAGTCGCGGAAGATGGATTTAAATTTGTAAGTTCTGAAGAACCGGCAGAACTCAGTGAATAGTAAGCTGTAACTGAAATATTATCAAACTCTCTATAAGTAGAAATTTCTGTCTGGTATGGAACAAAAGTTGATGTTGGAATATACCATTTTTGCCAAACATCATCTTTATTTTGACCATTACAATAATTACTTGCGTTTCCAAGAGATTGCTCACTACCATCATAAATATAATAAGCAATATTAGCAGAAGGGGCTTTTGTATATGTAACATTTTCCGAAGAATCTACTGTAAATGTATATGCATCAGTACCATAGTTGTACCTAACTGCAAATGTATTTACCCTGCTTGTTACACCAGGTGCTGCAAACCCCGTATAATCTTTTCCATTAGAAGAATATGAAGAAGAAGCTTCTCTTGCAACATAAGACGCATTTCCATTTACACCGGTCGTTGCAACAGAATTTGCAGATGCAACAAAAAAATCAAACAACATGCCAGTTCGTAATTTTAGTACATACCTGTTACTACTAGCAAAGAGGTTTCCGTCAACCCATTTTGCATTCTCTTCAATAAAAGAAGTTGCGTTTTTATTATCAATATAAAAACTGTGACTTACAGAATCGCTACCGTCTGCATACTCACATACCTTAATAGAATAATATTCTTCATTATCTGAATTATCATCCCAAGTTATTATTACATTGTAAAACTCAGATGTCATAGAAGAATCATCTCTCCATACCTTTACATTTGTAGGAACATCGGGTTTTGTATACAAAATCTTTTTTAATGTAATAAGAGATGGAGCTGTTACTCGATTCGGTTCAATTAAAATAATATCAGAATATGTTCCAATTTTTATATGACTTGGATTGTTAGTATAAAAGTCTACTACAAAATTATAATACCCAGCTGTATAATTAAAAGTAGATTTATCTAATTCATACCCATCTGAAGAAATCCAAGAGGTAAACGCATCAGCATCAGTACCTCTAGTAATTGTTCCTAAAGAATACCTTTCCTCTCCAGTAAGTCTGTCATCAAGATGAAAATAAATTTGATTAACAGTCTCAAAAGCAGTTGCATCAGAATATTTCAATTTTAAATCTAAACCACCTTTTGCAGCTTCTATTTCTTTTAATGGTGCACTAGATAAGACAAAATCAACCGTAACTGCAGAATGACGAGTATCAGCTGTAGCATAACCGCGAAGGATTTCTTCATTTGAGTCATTGTATGCATGTAGAATAAGGTTCCAGATTGATTGTGAAATATCCGAAATTGTTCCTGTACCATCATCATTTAATCTGAAACCAGGCGGTGAAGTATAGTTCTCTCCATCCTTATCTTCTCCAGTTACTTTAAATGAACTTATACTGCTATAAGTAAGACTATCAGGAAGTATAGTTCTTGCCGAAGAAAAATCTTTATCTACCTGAATATAAATTCTTGGTTCCTCTGTTTTACTGTAAAAAGAACCATTTAACGGCTGCAAACAAGAAGATAATATACAGAGCAAGGCAAAAAGCATAACACTTTTTGCCACATGCGATACACATGAGAAAGAATTTAATTGTTCTTTTGCTTTGTATATTCTTTTCATAAAGAAACCTAAAGCTTTCAAGAAGCCCACCCTCAAAAGGAGGGTGGTACTTCTTAAAAGAAAACTCTTTTAGTTATTGCTGTAATTAATTGTAAATGGTGCGTTTAAAGATGCTACATCACCATTCTTTGTTGTACCGCTAATATTAATTACATTATCAATACCAATAATCAAAGCATCTGTTGTAAATCTCTCAAACTTAGAAGCTGCAGTTGAACTTGCAGGTATAGTCTGCCATTCTTTACCGTTGATGTACAAAGTATAAGAACGGAAGTTTCCTGTAGTATAGCCAGTCTGAGCAACTTCGATTCCTACAGAAGGCTTAGTTGTTGGAGATGCAGGATCAAAACTAGGCTTATACTGTACAGTTCCATTTTTGATACTTCCTTTTGAAGTTTCACCATCGTACAAGGTTGCAGTTACCCATGTATCATCAAAAGATGCTCTTGATTCTACTGTTGGTGCATTAACTGTAATATCATTTGATGTTACACCATAAATAGCTTTTACAGTTATATTCTGATAGGTTCTGTAATTATATTGTGAATCAGCCTCAGTTCTGGTACCGTCATAATAATACCAGCCTGAGAAATCAACGGCAGGGTTTGCTCCTTTTTTTAATATGTAATTTGTAGCTGAAGCTGAAGCTGATGAATTTCCCTTATTAGCAATTTCAAGTAAAGGTAAATACTTTGCTGCTGGGGATGCATCATCACCTTCTGTATTAAGTTTGTAAATCTGATAATCAACATAAGTAGAACCTGTGAAATCAGTACCCTTGGCTGTTAATTTTCCTCCGTCAAGATTATAAGAAATCTTTACAAGATTTATACGCTTAAATGTACCAGTTCCAGGAGCGTCATAAGTTTCAAACTTCTTCTCATTCAATGATGAAATAGTAGTTTTCTTTTCAAGACCAGTAGTAGATGGATCTGTTGAGAAGGTTCCAGTACCAGCAGGATCTCCTGTAATCTCAGAACCAACTCTAATACAACCACTTGAGAAGCCAATTGTGTTCATAGCAATGATTTGTGCATCATACAATTTACCAGTTGGCAATTTCATTACAAGTTCTGTACTACCTGCGTACAAAGAACCTGCTACATAATGAATTTCAGAAGATTCAGTTGTATTCTTTACTGTATCAAAATCATATACAGTAAGAGTTGTATCAACTGTACTACCACCATTTTTCAAAATCTCATCATTAGTATTCTTTCCAGTAATTGCAGCCCATTCTGCATCAGTTTTAGTAAATTCTTTTAATACCAATTTGAATGAAGTTTCATTGGCAGATTTGTCTTCCCAAGAGAAACGAACATTATATGAGCTTCCATCTTCAGAACCAATTACACGCTGAGCTCTTAAGTTTTCAGGAGCCTTTGGCTTTGTTGGAACAATATCACTAATCAAGAAATCTTTGTTTGTAACACGACCAGGTTCAATTCTGATAATATCAGAAGCAAAAATTAGTTCTTTTGACCCATTAAAAACGGTTACACCAAATACATAAGTTCCCGGATCAACTGTCTTTCCAACAGCAACACCTCCATCTCCATTTTTCTTAATAGATTTAGACTGTTCTGCATTAAATTCTTCAACTGTAGAAGCAATTGGACTTCCCGTAATTTTATCATACAAAGCAGTAGTAATGCGGTAATTTGTATCATCCCATCCTGATGTATCATAAGTTGGTGTTCCATTATTGTCACCAACCTTTCCTGTATAGATAACCTTAAAAGCATAGGAACCACTAGTTGTTACACCATATGTTGAAAGGGTAAAATCCAAAACAAGATCATCAACAGAAGTAGCTTCTGTCATTCTACAAGATGCGGTTCCCTTTAAGATTTCTTTTGCTGTTGGAATGTCTGGATAGCAGGCATAAGCATTAGCAGTTGCACCATCAGCAACCTCTGCATCTATTGCAGATAAGGTAAATGTCCAGTCATCTTTTGGAATTTTTGTAAGAGTATATCCAGAACCTTCAACATCTGCTTTTTTCAAGGTATAAGGTCCGAAAGAAAGTCCAGTATTAGATATACCAGCAATTCTATAGGCCTTAAGTGCAGTATGACCTGCAACCAAGGAGTCATCAGCACCACCACTAGTTACAGGAGTAAGCATACGGGCATATTGATCGACGTCTCCAACTGTAACAATGAGAGACCCATCTACACCATTAAAGCTGCCACCAGAAACCGTACCTGAAGTAAGGTTTGTACAGCTTGCTAACAAGAATAATACCGCTGTTATAGCAAATACGGTATATTTCTTAATGTTTTTAACCATAATAGTTACCTCCAATTTAATTGTTTATAAAAAAAAGTTTTGACTTTTAATATACATAAAGCCATGCGGTGTCTTGCATGATTTCGCCGCTAACTGTAGTAACGGAAAGTGTTAGTTTATAAGCACCCCACCGTTCAATGGAACTAGTCCTTAAATAAAGAGTCAACGCCTGTGTTGATCCTAAATTCAGCACAGTCCCTTCCTCCAGTTCATTTGATTCCGCGTTCTCAGCCACCTCCGCAGTCCATGAGTAACCAGCACCTCCATAAGGTGCCAGCAGACAAAGAGTGGTAAAATAGCTAACAGCGTATTTTTCACCAAGCATTTTGTCTGCAGAAATGTTGTCTATCGTATACTCTGGTTCTTGAGTATCCACAGTAAAAAGACCATTATAATCATCTACCATGGTATCAATATTATTTGTACATGAAGACAACAAAATAAAATATAAAGCGAACATAATAAGCAGAAGTTTCTTACTCATTTTTTCGCCTCCAACAAATATTCATAACCTTTAGTGTCGATTTACACTACCATTTACCTAACTTAATTTTTTTAAACGATTTTTATTTTGACTTGATTAATAATTGAAGAAATAGACGTAATGGTGTTTTTAAGGGCGCCAAAACTCTCCATTTCTTTAGTTCTTTTATCTCCAAGCCGATGCAATTATCTGCCTAGAGAAGCACACCCTTAAATTCCCCTAGCAAATAAAATACACCAATAGTTTAAAAAAATCAACAAAAATAGGATTTTTAGATGGCCCCACGAAAACAGGGCAATCAGCCAAAAAAGCCTACTTTTCCATTAACATTATCGGAGAGATTTAGCTTAAACTTTAATGAATTTTTGTATGAGTATTTTTATGCTTTCTGTGAAATTTCTTTTTGAAGCTTGAGAACCGTTTCTAAAGGTAAACTGTTTGCCTGAGCAATTTGCTCTGGAGAAAGAATGTTCATTTTAAGGAGATTTATTGCAGAGTCTATAGCTTTTTGCTGCATTCCATCTTGGAAAGCCTCTTCTTTTTTTACAGCAATGTCCATTTTGTAATCATATTTAGCACATAACATATTGATTACCTCCCGCGATTTTCTGTCAAGATAATCGGTTAAAATTCCCTGAGCCATCGCATATTCAATTGCCTTTTTAAACGAACGTTTTGGAGATCGCTTATTGTATATTCTTTCAACGATTTCTATAAACTGGCAATATTCTTTTAGAATAGCACAATCTTGCTCAATCGGCAATAATTTGGAATCAGAGCAGTTTTTTACGCTAACAATCAGTTCAAGTTTGCTATTATCGTGATTATAAAATGCATCTGAAAGTCTTAGTTCCTGCTCCAAAGGCATCTCTTTTTTTCCTACATAAACCACATAAAAATCAGGATTTGGAATTTTATAAACTTTTTCGGCATATCGTTTGTTAATTGGGACAATTCCTTCATAAATCCGTGTTACATATTCCAGACATCGCAAAGGCATGTTTTCATTTATAGTTGATTGATGTTCAACAAGAACAATCAGTTTGCCGTCAATCTCCCAACTAACATCATTATTAAATGTTTTGTAAAGAGATTGTTCAATTACCTTTCGCTCAAGGCTTACCTGATTAATCTTATAATGACTTCCTGAAAGCGCATTATAAAGTTCAAGAAAGTTTTTCTTTCCGTCTCTGTCACTACCAAACAAATCTGTAAAAATAGAATCCTTATATTTCCGATTTTTCATTTATCCTCCTAAAACTGTTCCTATATATATACTTGCTTTTAAAAGTCATTTTAGGAGATTTTTTGAGGATAATTATTTGTTATATTTTATAATAAGAACTGATAAACCAAAGAAAGCTGCCAGAGGAAGCGGTCGGTGCCGCCATCAACACCTGTACTTTGATAGCTTGTGTATGCTTTGCCGTTAGCATTTACCTTTGCCATACAATCTGGGCCAGAGGTAAAAGGAATGTAGTGAATAAAAGCCGAGAGCCCTACCCTATGCAGCTGGTTTATTTTGTACATAATTTCTGCGCTAGCCTTCATCATCATAGACTTAGGCATTTTGTCTAAAAAGCCAATAAACCTGATGGCATGAATATCCAGGGCTGTAATATCACTTGTATATGGAGAAATCATATATTCAGCACTTATATAAGTACGAGGAATAGCTTCTGACTGCACTTTTAAGCCCAAAATAAAGGCATTATATTCCTGCTGGTAAGAAATTACCTTTATAGCATTTCCATCAGAATCAACAAAATACTTAACATTCCAATTATCCTGTTTATAAAGGGCATAACCGCCATAAGAAGACATAGACAAATAGTCATATTCAAAAGAAATAAATGGAAGGATTTTTATTCTTAAAGGAAGATTTATGCTTCCCCCAAGCTTCAAGCCAAAAGAATAATAAGAATCAAGTTGATTATCAGAAATTGAATAATTAGTTAGTTCTGTTGGATCATCTTTTAGCCAGCCTGTAGTTATAGAATTTAGCCAGTCATAATCCTGCATTACGCCACTTGCTTTTGGAAATCCCGAACGAAAATTCAAGTTTGCGTAAAAATACTTAAAAAACCAAAAATCTGCATCTGCAGAAATTACAGGAATATTCTTTATATCCCAATCCAACTGACTTTCTTTGTTGCCGGTATTTGTACATTCCGGGTCAATTACATATTCTCTGACAGTACCATTCATCAGACCAATTTGAGGAGTTATATTAAATGAAAAAAAAGAATTTTCAGAAGCAAAAAGACCGCCTGCAATTATAAATCCGCATAAAAGTGCCGAAAAACTTTTTTTCATAAACTTATCTCCTCACATTTATCTGAATTTTTACCGAAACAATACGCCTCATGGCAACATCTTCTGCAGTAAAAACATTTTTATCTTTCACAAAGACAGTTCCGGCAGAAGGCAGATAACCAAGCTCTTCTAAAAGCCAGCCGCCTATTGTGTTCATTTCGTCAGATTCAAGATTTAAATCCAAAATCTCGTTCAAGTCTTCAATCTTCATTTCTCCGGGTACAATAAAAGTATTAGAAGAAATAAGCTTTATCTTGTCTTCAGGCGCTGTATTATCCAGCGAATTTTCATCAGTCATGCGGCCAAAAACTACCCTGGTAATATCTTCCATTGTGATGATTCCAGAGGTCTGCCCCTGTTCGTTCAAAACTACAGCAAATTTATTTTCATCGCGGCGGAATTTATTCAAAACCTCAAGTACAGAAAAAGTTCCAGGCACATACATTACTGAAGTCATTTTTCGGCCTGCATATCCGGGTCCTGTATCTGTATTATCGGAATCTGAGTCTAAAAGCACAGCCTTGTAATTTATAATTCCGGTTACATTTTCACGGCTTCCCTGATAAACGGTTAATGTTGCAAAGCCGGAAGTCATAAATTCATTAATTACCTGGTTATAATCAGCATCCTGACTAATCATGCGGACTACAGAACGATGCTTCATAATATCGCTGGCAAGCAGATTGTTAAATTTTATAATTTTATTAAGAAGATAGCTTTCGTCTTTTTCTATTGTACCTTCATTTGAACCCAAATCTATAAGAGTACGCAGTTCTTCTTCTGTAAGAAGGGCACCTGCAGGCTTAAGGCTTTTTTCTACCAGCCAGACTACCCCATGACTTAAAGCTTCAAAAAGCCAGACAATTGGAAAGAAAACTTTTTCAAGGGTAAGAAGGGGGATTGCTGACGCAGAGGCTACCCTTTCTGGAAAGAGGGCGGCCGCAGTTTTTGGAATAATCTGGCCAAAAATAGTGCAAAACAGGGCCATCACTAGGGGTGCAAAAGTAGCCCCCTTGCCGCCCCACACGGAAATTGCAAAGGCGGTGGCAATTGCTGTGGCAAGTGAATTTAAAAGGTTAGTACCGATAAGGAGAACTGTAAGCAGGCGGTCCATATTTTCTTTAAGGCGGGCAACAGTTTTAGCATGACGGCGTTTTTCCTGCAGCATGTTGCGCACCTTCAAACGTGGAAGCGAAAGATATGCCGTTTCTGATGAAGTAAAAAAGGCTACTCCGGCAACCAGAAGGGCAACGCACAAACCAACAGAAAGGTTATAAATCATCTTTACCCTCCCCTTGTGCTTTGTCATCCTCTGCTGCTGTAATTCTCATTCGTTCAATTCTGTGGGACTGAATTTTTACAACCTTAAAAATCCAGCCTTCAAATTCAACCTGGTCATTTTTTTCCGGCATGCGGTCTATCTGCTCTGTAAACCAGCCGCCAATAGTTTCATTCATTGTAGAAGTAAGATTTATATGAAGGTCTTCGCATAAATCGCGAATAAGAACAGAACCGTTTATTTCAAAATCCTTTTTATTTTCTACCGCATCAAAATCAAAAACCTTTCCCCTCAGAGTATTATCACCTGGCAGGGCAAAAATTTCGCGGGAAATATCCTTTTCTGTAAGAATTCCATCTGTTCCAGAATATTCATCTACAATAACTGCCATAGACTGATTAGACTGAAACAAAACCTCCTGCACAGAAGACATTTTTTTTGTACCCAAAATAAAAAGCGGAGGGCGCATTACATTCTGAATGTCAAAATCACTCTGGCGGTTACGGTAAGGCAGCATATCCTTTAAATAAATTACACCAATAATATCATCTATAGACTTGCGGTAAACCGGAAAACGGGTAAAGCCCAGGCGCTGAGAAAGCTCAATAACATCACGGTAGCTGGAATCATAAGAAACGGCCCTGATTTTGGTACGGGGAACCATTATATCCTGAGCTTCCAAGTCAGAAAACTTAAAAACCTGGGTCATCATGCGGTTTTCGGCGTCTTCAATTACCCCGCTTTCGCTGCTCATATCAAAAAAAGTTTTAATTTCTTCTTCTGTATAAGACTCTTTTTTTGCATTCACCTTTACGCCAAAAATGCGCAGAATAAAGTTTGCAATCAGGGTGATTATCATAACAAGCGGATGCATAATGACATAGACGATGCTTAAAAATCCGCTAAGTCCATAGGCAATTTTGTCAGGACATCTGGTAGAGATAGATTTTGGGGTAATTTCTCCAAAAATCAAGAGTAAAACCGTTGCCACAAGGGTTGCAATTCCAACTCCTTTAGAGCCAAACAAGGAAAGCGCTATAGAAGTTATGATTGATGAAGTAAGGATATTTACAATTTCGTTTGAAACCAGAAGAGTGTTAATCAGCTTTTCTTTTTTATCCATCAAACGGCCGGCCCGCATTGCCTTTTTATCTTTGTTTTTACGCAAAACGCGCAGGCGCAGTTTATTCATCCCCAAAAAAGAGCTTTCTGCAATAGAAAAAAGCATAGAAAGGATGATTAAAATAATAAGGATGATAAAAAGCGCGGGCGAAGGCTTGTCTGACAAGGTTTGATTCATAGGCTATTTTCCACCCAGCTCGTTTATAGCCCGCTGAATGGAAAGGGCATCAGGAGAATCAGGAGCTGCCTGAATTGCATTTTGCAGATAGGTAATTATTGTGTCGTACTGGCTGGAATCTGACATTGCAAGAAGGTAGGCAGCCATATACCAGGCCTGCTGGCAATATTCTGCAGTTAATTCTTTATTTGCGGCAAGCTCTACATACCCCTGGACAGCACTTTTTGCATCTCCCATAAGAAAACTTCTGGTAGACAAATTATCAGTTTTTGCAACAAGAAATTTACTTTTTGATTCAGGATTGTCAGATGCAAGCTTTATGCCAAGTTCAATAAATTCTGAAAGAAAAGGTCTGTAAACGGCATCTGTTGAATCATAAAGAGTGTTAACAGCAGATAGTCTTTCCTGACTTGGAGCCTTTAGGGCTGTGGAAGCAAGACTATTTACCTCCCCCGCTTTATCATCATACTTAGAAAGAAGACTTAAAAAATCTGATGGAGAATTAATTTCTTCTATATATTCTATAACAGAAACAAAAAGTCCGTCTTTAGAAAGCAGATAAAAAGCCGGTGTAAGGCTTGTATTTAAGAGAGTTGCAGTAAGCATGTTCTGCCGTAAAATCCGGTCATTTTCGGCTGCTTTTTTTACAGCGTCTTTATCACTTTCATCCTGAGCTATGCTTGCTTCATAAGATTTTTGAGAAAAATCCATAAGCACTACAGAATACTCTTCCTGAACTTTAGAAAAATCCGGATTTTTTACAACGTCATTTATAAATACACTAGAGCCCTGGTCATCACCATCCATTGTGACCATCACAAGAATGTTTTTACCAGTTTTTTTAGAAGAGGCTTTGGCTGCTTCAAAGGTTTTGAAACAGCCATATTCATCTTTAGGCGCATTACCACAGCCTGTCAAAAAAAGACAGACTGCAGTAAGAGTAAAAAGTATTAAAACTATTTTATTACGCAGCTTTTGCATCATTTAAAGTATGCAACTCCGGCCGCAAAGAGGTTTTCACAGGTACTTTCACTTTCGTTAGTAAGAGGATTTCCTCCAACGTTCTTAAAGAGGTCCAGGCTGGAACCATTTCTTTCCATACCAACACCACGTTCAGAATGTCCCATCTTACCAAGAACATGTCCATCTGGACTTGTAATACCTTCGATAGCAAAGGCAGAACCGTTTGGATTGTCAGGTTCGGTAATTGCAGGGCGTCCAAACTCGTCAACGTACTGAGTAAATACCTGTCCATTTTCAAAGAGGCGTTTTGCTATAGCTTCGTCACAAACAAAGCGGCCTTCTCCGTGGCTGATTGCAATCAGGTGATTACGCTGGTCAATTACGCTTGGGTGCAGTGCCCAAGGGCTTGTTGCAGATACGATGCGGGTGCGGACAATGCGGCTGATATGGCGGTTGATTCTGTTGTAAGTCAAAGTTGGC
>ODAI010653875.1_pt1 | contig 10883 bp, 9 predicted proteins | sample 1539321 | NCBI WGS metagenome assembly ODAI01 (sample SAMN02144231, study PRJEB22623) | gut metagenome | biome: sheep rumen | host: Ovis aries | place: New Zealand | reverse complement strand
GACAGGCAGCCCGAGTTCACACAGATTGACCTTGAGATGTCCTTTGTTGACACGGACGATATTATGGATATGGCGGAGGGCTTTGTCAAAAAGCTTATGAAGGAAACCGTTCAGGTTGACATTTCCACTCCCCTTCCGAGAATGACCTTTGCTCACGCTATGGAAAAATACGGCTCGGACAAGCCCGATACCCGTTTTGAAATGCTCATAAACGATATTTCCGACTGGGCAGTAAACACTGATTTTGCAGTGTTCAAGGGTGCTGTTGAGGACGGCGGAAGCGTGCGTGCGATTGTTGCCAAAAACGCCGCAGGCACATACACAAGAAAAAAGATTGACAAGCTCACTGAGCATGCAAAGGGTATCGGCGCAAAGGGACTTGCGTATATCCGATGGGCTGACGATGAACCTTCCTGCTCGTTTAATAAATTCCTTAAAGAAGGCGAGCTTAACGCACTTCTCGAAAGCCTCGGCGCTGAAAAGGGCGACTGCGTTTTCATCATTTCAGGTAAGACCTCGCAGACACTCTCAATCCTCGGCGCACTTCGTTTAATCGTTGCAAAGGAGCTTGACATAATTCCCGAGGGCAAATGGAATTACCTCTGGATTACCGAAATGCCTTTCTTCGAGTACGACGAGGAGAGCGGAGAGTGGCTTGCAATGCACCACCCGTTCACAATGCCGCTTGAGGAATGTATCGAGTATCTTGACACGGACAAGTCAAAGGTGCGCGCACAGGCATTCGACCTTGTATTAAACGGCACGGAGCTCTCATCGGGCTCAATGAGAATTACCGACTGCGACCTCCAGAACAAGATGTTCGAGCTTCTCGGTATGTCGCAGGAGGAGATTGACGCTAAGTTCGGATTCCTCGTTGAAGCGTATCACTACGCTTCGCCGCCCCACGGAGGTATGGGCATAGGTCTTGACAGGCTTGCTATGATAATCTGCGGTGCTGACAGCCTGCGCGATGTAACGGCTTTCCCGAAGGTACAGAATGCAAGCGAGCTTATGAGCGGCGCTCCGAGCTATATTGACGATGTTCAGCTTGACGAGCTTCACATCTGTCTTGCGGAGGATAAAAATGAGCAGTAATTTTTTTGCAATGGTAAACCGTATGAAGCTCATTAACCGATGGGCTCTGATGCAGAATACCAAGCAGGAAAACATAGCCGAGCACAGCCACAGCGTTGCGGTGATTGCACACGCTCTTGCGCTTATCGGCAACCGCAAATTCGGCAAGAATTACAATGCCGAGCGCGCGTGTCTGCTTGCGATTTACCACGATACGACGGAGGTTATTACCGGCGATATGCCGACCCCTGTCAAATACTATAATGATGAAATCAGGAATGTCTACAAGGACATTGAGCATATTGCAGGGCAGCGGCTTCTTTCGATGCTTGAGGAGGACTTCAAAAATGATTATGAGCCTCTTTTTGAAAAGCAGGAGGGCGACGCAGAGCTTTGGGCGCTTGTCAAGGCAGCCGACAAAATCAGCGCGCTGATAAAGTGCATTGAGGAGAAGCGAATGGGCAATCTCGAATTTGACCACGCGCTTGTCAAGCAGGAAAAAATCATTGACGCTATTAATCTCGAGGAGGTTGAATACTTCAAGGAGCATTTCCTCCCTGCATATTACTTAACGCTTGACGAACATACTAAATAACAAAACACCAAAAGGCACTCAGCGCTAAACTGCGCTGAGTGCCTTTTCTATTTATATTTATATTATAATCACTATATATCAGTGCATCTCTGCGTCATCCAGGAGTAAATCCTCTATGAATTCCTCGTTCATATCCTTATAAGCAGAAAGCATGGGCTCAACATTATCGCCCTTCTTACGGTCAAAGTAATTCTTGGTAATCTTAGCGACAAGTCCGCTTAACGCAATAAGGCAGATTAAATTAGGCACCGCCATAAGTCCGTTGAAGGTGTCGTCAATCGCCCAGATAAGCTCACTGTGGATTGTTGAGGAAGCGGCAATGAGAATTACATAAACCACCTTGAACACAGTTACAGCGTACCTGCGCTTGTCGTCCCCGAGAAAGCTGAAGCAGAATTCCACCGCTTTCTCACCGTAATACGACCATGCGATAACCGTTGTAAATGCAAAGAGCGGAAGTATTACAGAAAAAACAGCCGTACCGAAGGCGCCGAAATTCGTTGAGAACATTGTCATTGACATTACGCTGTCCTCTTTATCAGCCGAAAGAGTTGTTAAATCAAAGGTTGTGAGGAACATAATTGCCGTGAGCGTACAGATAATGAAGCTGTCAAAGAAAACCTCGAACACGCCCCAGAGTCCCTGCTTTACAGGCTCCCTTGTTTCAGATGCAGAATGAGCGATAACCGATGAGCCGAGACCTGCCTCGTTTGAAAACACGCCTCGCGCCATACCCTTCTTGATTACCTGTGAAAAGGAGTAACCGAGGATACCGCCGCCCGCTGCCTGAAAATTAAACGCCTTCGTGAAAATGAGCGAAAACGCTTTCGGGATATTTTCAATATTTGTAAAAATTGCGATTAACGCCATAACAATAAAGAGAAGCGACATAAACGGAACGAGCATTGAAGCAACCCTGCCGATACGCTTAATACCGCCGATGATAACGACCGCTGTAATCACTGCGACGATAACGCCGACAATAAACCTTACCGTTTCAGTGCTCTGAGAAGCCGTCGCCCTTGCGTACGCCTCGGCGAGCGTTCCCGAAATTTTATTTGTCTGAACGCCGCTCATACCGATTGCCGCGAATATACAGAAAATTGACGCGAGATAGCCAAGCCATTTCCATTTAAGACCGTATGCTATGTAATAAAACGCGCCGCCCGAAAGGTTACCGTCCTTATCCCTTTTTCTGAAATAAAGTCCTAAAACATTTTCGCTGTAATTAGTTACCATACCGAAAAAGGCTGAAATCCACATCCAGAAAACCGCGCCGGGTCCGCCAGTAAGAATTGCGGATACAACGCCGATTATGTTACCCGTGCCGACGGTACCCGAAATTGCGGTTGAAAACGCCTCAAACTGAGAAACGGAATTAAGTCTTCCGTCCTCCTGCTTTTTCTTGCCGAGGCCTTTTAAGGTCGGGATGATTGTCGTATTAAGCGATTCGCCGAAATGCCTTACCTGAAGCGCCCTCGTGCGCACGGTAAGAAGTATTCCCGTACCGAGAATGAGGATAATTACAGGCCATCCCCACACAATACCGTTTACGGTATTATTGATACTTTCAATCTGCGTGATAAGTTTTTCAAGCATAAAATATACTCCCGTTAATAATTAGTCGCTGAGTATTTTAACATAAGAAAAGGAAATATTCAATAAATTTTTCGCGGCTCAAAGGAATTTGAAAATGATTATTATTTTTTTATCGTGCGCAATACGCTCTCGGTTCTTATAAATCAGTTAAAATCAGGCGCTTTTAAAGCATAAAATAAACAAGAGCAGGCATCGCCCGCCCTTGTTTATTCCAAATCGGTTAATTTTTTTGAATAAAAGAAATTCCGAACGAGGTCGTTATACTCCTTCCACATTGGCAGGGTATCGCAAAACTCAGCTCTTTCACAGGGCTCGGCGCCCTTCTCAAGACAGGCAATAACGGCAAGCGTACCCTCCGTAACCTCAAGTATCTCGCCGACGCTGTACTCCTCGGGCTTTCGCGAGAGCTTATATCCCCCGCCCTTACCGCTCAGGCCGATAAGAAGTCCTGAATTAACAAGCTCCTTTACTATTATCTCAAGATACTTTTTTGAGATTGACTGGCGCTCGGCAATTTCCTTAAGAGGAATATAGCTGTCGCTGTTCTGCTTAGCAAGGTCGAGCATTACTCTCAGCGCATATCTGCCCTTTGTTGAAATCATATTAACACTTCCTTTGTACAGTTTTACTATTTTTACCTATTATACCACAGGGCGAATAGGTAAATCAACACAAATTTCTATTTACCTATTGACATAGTAGGTAATCGGAGATATAATGAGTTCAACAAGCAAAGGAGATGATATGATGAAATCAAATCTTATATTTGCATCACTCTTTGAAATGCGAATGTGCAGCTTAACTAATCATTATAAGGAAGCGCGATGTTGGCGCTGAAAAAAGCAATTTCACATTTACATTTTAAAGGAGAATTATTATGAGTTATAAATTTGAAACATTACAGATACACACAGGACAGGAACAGGCAGACCCTGCAACAGACGCAAGGGCAGTTCCGATTTATCAGACTACTTCATATGTATTTCACAATTCACAGCATGCCGCTGACCGTTTCGGTCTTGCTGACCCCGGTAACATCTACGGCAGGCTTACAAACTCGACGCAGGAGGTCCTCGAAAAGAGGATTGCGGCGCTTGAGGGCGGCAGCGCTGCGCTCGCAGTTGCCTCAGGCGCAGCGGCAATCACCTACACCATTGAGGCGCTTGCGGCTGACGGCGGACATATAGTTGCACAAAAAACCATCTACGGCGGAAGTTATAACTTGCTTTCACACACACTTGTGCAGTATAATATTAACACAACCTTTGTTGACGCTCATAATCTTGCTGAGATTGAGGGCGCAATCAGAGAAAACACAAAGGCAATATATCTTGAAACGCTTGGAAATCCGAACAGCGATATCCCCGATATCGACGCTATATCCGAGCTTGCGCACAGACACGGCATACCCGTTGTTGTCGACAACACCTTCGGCACGCCGTATCTTTTAAGACCTATTGAGCACGGTGCTGACATCGTTGTTCATTCGGCAACGAAGTTCCTCGGCGGTCATGGCACAACCCTTGGAGGTGTGATTGTTGAGTCGGGAAAATTTGACTGGAGCGCAGGCGGCAGGTATCCGAACATCGCTTCGCCTAACCCGAGCTATCACGGCGTTTCCTTCTATGACGCAGTGGGACCTGCGGCGTTTGTAACATACATTCGCGCAATCCTCCTTCGCGACACGGGCGCGGCTATATCGCCGTTTAATGCTTTCCTGCTCTTACAGGGCGTTGAGACGCTTTCATTAAGGCTTGAAAGACATGCTGAAAACACGAAGAAGGTCGTTGAGTATTTAAGCTCACATCCTCAGGTAAAGAAGGTTAACCATCCTTCCCTTCCCGACCATCCCGACCACGAGCTTTACAAGAGATATTTTAAAAACGGCGGCGCTTCAATCTTCACATTTGAGATTAACGGCGGACGGGAGGAAGCATGGAAATTCATTGACGAGCTTAAGATATTCTCGCTTCTTGCTAATGTTGCAGATGTCAAGAGTCTTGTCATCCATCCTGCTTCAACCACGCACTCGCAGCTTTCCGCAGAGGAACTTGCCGAGCAGGGAATTTTTGAAAACACAATCCGCCTTTCAATAGGTACGGAGCATATCGACGATATTATCGAGGATTTGGACAACGCGTTCAAAGCTATTTAACAAAGGAGAATTACTATGTCTAAAATTTATAAAGGAACTGTTGATTTAATAGGAAACACACCGCTTGTTGAAGTGGTAAATATTGAAAAGGCGCTCGGTCTTAAAGCAAGACTTCTTGTCAAGCTTGAGTACTTCAATCCTGCAGGAAGCGTCAAGGACAGAATTGCAAAGGCAATGATTGAGGACGCTGAGGAAAAGGGCATTCTTAAAGAGGGCTCGGTTATCATTGAGCCGACCTCGGGCAACACGGGTATCGGACTTGCGGCAATCGCCGCGTCAAAGGGATACAGAATTATCCTCACAATGCCCGAAACGATGAGCGTTGAAAGAAGAAACATCCTTAAAGCATACGGCGCAGAGCTTGTTCTCACCGACGGCACAAAGGGTATGAAGGGCGCAATCGCAAAGGCTGAGGAGCTTGCAAAGGAAATTCCCGACAGCTTCATTCCCGGTCAGTTTGTAAATCCTGCAAACCCTGCAATTCACAAGGCTACAACGGGCCCTGAAATTTACAGGGATACCGACGGCGAGGTTGATATTTTCATTGCAGGCGTAGGCACGGGCGGTACCGTTACGGGTACGGGCGAATATCTCAAATCGCAGAAGCCGGATGTTAAGGTTATAGCAGTTGAGCCCGAGACCTCACCCGTACTTTCAAAGGGCACGGCAGGCGCGCACAAGATTCAGGGAATCGGCGCAGGCTTCGTACCCGAGGTGCTTAACACCGGAATTTACGACGAGGTTATCACCTCATCAAATGAGGCTGCATTTGAGGCTTCAAAGCTTCTTGCCAAAACCGAGGGCATCAGCACAGGCATCTCCTCGGGCGCAGCACTCGGCGTAGCTATCGAGCTTGCAAAGAAGGACGAGAACGCAGGCAAAACAATCGTTGCGCTTCTCCCCGACAGCGGCGACAGATATTACTCCACCGCACTTTTCACAGAAGAATAAACCATATATACCTCTCAAAAAAATGACCCGATGTTCTCATCTGAACATCGGGTTATTTATACTTATCTATAATTTCCTCGGCAAGCGACTTCTTGGTAATACACCTGTTCATCGCTTCCTTCTCAAGATATCGGTGAGCCTCGGGCTCGGTCATATTCTCCTTGCTGATAAGAAGCCATTTTGCCTTATTGACAAGACGGATTTCTGACATCTTATCCTCAACCGAGGTGGCTTTTTTGTCATACCTTCTTGTAAGGTTTTTCGCTGTGCGAAGCCACGCAAGCGTATTTCTCATTGACTGATGAGATATCGGCTTTGAGAGTGTGAACACTCCGTAGGGCGAAAGTCTTTCATAAATCTCATCGTGAATTTCATTCCTGATTGCAAAAAGCACCACAGCGCCCTTATCGGTTGCGCAGTCCACGGCGAAGCCGATACCGAGGTCGTCGGAAAGCGGCGCGTTTATTATTACGAAATCAAAGCTTCTTTCCGCAATCATACGCTGTGCGCAGGAAATACTGTCCGCAAACAGTACGGGCTTATAGCTTGAGGCAGGGAGCATTGAGCTCATTGCCGTATCAAAGCTTTTGACAGAGGACACAACGAGAACGCTGTAAACCTTTTCCACAAGTCCCAAGTACTCCCCTCCTTTCATTTTTTGCTTATCTTATTTTAAAATATCAAGTATTTTCTCAGGTATATGCTCTCTGATGAAGTCGCTTTCAAGCGCAATCTTCTTAGCCTGAGCAAGAGTTTCGGGAAGTCTTTTAAACTCCGAAAGTGTTTTTTCATCCGCTGTATAGAGATTAAAGTCCGCAACAAAGGGAAGCTCAAGCTCATTTTCTATACCGTAAAGCCCTGCGTAAATTATAAGCGCGAAGGCAATATACGGATTTACGGACGGGTCCGCGCTTCTCAGCTCAGCCCTCTTGTACTCTCCGATTGCCGCAGGAATTCTTACAAGCTGCGAGCGGTTTTCGCTTGACCACGAAACATATTTAGGCGCTTTGTTGTTGCCGAGTCTGTCATATGATTTCTCATTCTGATTTAAAAATGCGGTCATATCGACTGCTTTATCAAGCACACCCGCAATCACCCTCGGCATAGTGCTTTCATCACTTTCATCACAGGCAACCGAGAAATTAATATGAAAGCCGTTACCCGGCTTGTCGGAAAGCGGCTTTGGCGAAAAGTCAGCGCAAAGTCCGTTCCTGTTAGCAACAGTGTTTACAATAGTCTGAAGCGTCATAACATTGTCGGCAGCCGTAAGGGGGTCTGAATAACGGAAGTCAATCTCATTCTGGCCAGGTCCCTCCTCGTGATGAGAGCTTTCGGGAACAATGCCCATCTGCTCAAGCGTAAGGCAGATTTCCCTTCGGATATTCTCTCCCCTGTCCTGAGGAGCCAAATCCATATAGCCCGCCTTGTCATAAGGAATTTTTGTCGGCTCACCCTCGTCGTCAAGCTTAAAGAGGTAGAATTCCTGCTCCGCACCGAAGCGAAACTCATATCCCCTCTTCTCCGCTTCCTTCACGGCGTTCACGAGAAGCGTTCTTGTGTCGCACTCAAAGGGTCTGCCGTCGGGATAGGTAATGGAACAAAACATTCTCACGACCTTGCCCTGCTCGGGTCGCCAGGGTAAAATCATAATTGTATCGGCATCGGGATGAAGAAGCAGGTCCGAATGTACATCAACGCCGAAGCCTGCAATCGCAGAGCCGTCAAGCGCAATGCCGTAATCGAAGGCGCGCGCAAGCTCGTCAGCCATAATTGAAATATTCTTCTGCCTGCCAAAGACATCACAGAAGGCAAGGCGGACAAACTTCACATCCTCCTCAATTGCATACTGTATAATCTCTTCTTTTGTATAATTCATACTATCACCTTTATTCATATAATAAAAATGCGTCCATTAAAAGACGGAATATCCCGCAAATTAATGAACGCCTTTGCCCATATATAAATAATATAATAAGGAGAGCGGGATGTCAAGAAAAAAGTTAAAGAAAACACTTGACAAACCAAAGCCGAGGGTGTAAGATTTTATGAGTAAAGGCAATGGAGTCTTTGAGTTAACGCTCAAGGACTCTTTTTCTTTAATTAAATATGAAGGCAACGGCGTCTTTCAGTGTATGAATACCCATACGCTGAAGGGCGCTTCTGCCTTTTAAGGCACAAACTAAGGAGGATATTTATGGCTTACGTAGACGAGGTAATGGAGTTTCTCAAAAAGAGGGACGGCAATGAGGCAGAATTTTTACAGGCTGTAAGCGAGGTTTTTGATTCGCTTCGCCCTGTAATCGAGGCAAATGAGGAAAGATACAGGAAGCTTGCGCTTCTCGAAAGGCTTGTGGAGCCCGAGAGAATTTTCCGTTTCAGAGTACCGTGGATTGACGACAACGGTCAGGTTCATGTTAACCGTGCATACCGTGTACAGTTCAACTCTGCAATCGGTCCGTACAAGGGCGGTTTAAGACTTCATCCGAGCGTTACGCTTTCGGTTATCAAGTTCTTAGGCTTCGAGCAGATTTTCAAAAATTCACTTACAGGTCTCCCGATTGGCGGCGGTAAGGGCGGCTCCGACTTTGACCCGAAGGGCAAGAGCGACAGAGAGATTATGATGTTCTGTCAGAGCTTTATGACAGAGCTTTGTAAGGTTATCGGCGAGAACACCGATGTACCTGCAGGCGATATCGGAACGGGCGCAAGAGAAATCGGTTATATGTTCGGTCAGTACAAGAGAATTCAGAAGAGATACGAGGGCGTTCTTACAGGTAAGGGACTTTCCTACGGCGGCTCTCTTACAAGAACAGAGGCTACGGGCTACGGACTTCTCTATATCACCGAGGAGATGTTAAAATGCCACGGTGAGGATATGAAGGGCAAGACGGTTGTTGTATCGGGCTCGGGTAATGTTGCAATCTATGCGGTTGAAAAAGCTCAGCAGCTCGGCGCAAAGGTTGTTACGGTATCGGATTCAACAGGCTGGGTTTACGATTCAGAAGGCATTGATGTTGAGCTTCTCAAGGAAATCAAGGAGGTTAAGCGTGCAAGACTTACAGAGTACGCTGCCGCAAGACCCTCCGCACAGTACCACGAGGGCAGAGGCGTATGGTCAGTTAAGTGCGATATTGCACTTCCCTGCGCAACACAGAACGAGCTTCACCTTGAGGACGCAAAGACGCTTGTTGAAAACGGCGTAATCGCAGTATGCGAGGGTGCAAATATGCCTACCACAAGAGAGGCTACCGAATATCTCCAGAAAAACGGCGTATTCTTCCTTCCCGGTAAGGCTGCTAACGCAGGCGGCGTTGCAACCTCCGCTCTTGAGATGAGCCAGAACTCAGAGAGAGTTTACTGGTCATTTGAGAAGGTTGACAGAAAGCTTAACGACATTATGATAAACATCTACCACAACATTGACGACGCGGCTAAGAAATACGGACTTGACGGCGACTATGTTGCAGGTGCAAATATCGCAGGCTTTGAAAAAGTTGCGGACGCAATGATTGCACAGGGTGTTGTTTAATGAAAAACAGAATAAACAAGGCAAAGGCGTCGCTTTTTACAGCGGCGCCTTATACTCTTTTTCAGGTGATAATATGCTAAAAAATATTCCGCTTATAGCAAGAATGATAATTATTCAGGATGTAATAAAGGAAGAAAAAAAGGAAAACGGCTGCAAGAATAATTCGTATTACAACACAAAACTTGACAGCGAATGTGAGTACTGCCTTAACACTTCCTCGTGGGATTAATTATGACTAAGTATATATTTGTAACAGGCGGCGTTGTGTCAGGTCTCGGCAAGGGAATCACCGCGGCATCGCTCGGAAGGCTTCTTAAAGCAAGAGGACTTAAGATTGCGGCTCAGAAGCTTGACCCGTATATAAATGTTGACCCCGGAACAATGAGTCCGTTTCAGCACGGCGAGGTATATGTTACGGAGGACGGCGCGGAAACCGACCTTGACCTCGGACATTACGAACGCTTTATCGACGAAAATCTGAATAAATATTCAAATCTTACCACGGGTAAGGTTTACTGGAATGTACTTAACAAGGAGAGGCGGGGCGAATACCTCGGCTCAACCGTACAGGTGATTCCGCACATTACTAACGAAATCAAGGAATTTGTTTACTCCGTCGGCAAAAAGACAGACGCCGATGTTGTTATAACCGAAATCGGCGGCACAATCGGCGATATCGAAAGCCAGCCCTTTATTGAGGCTGTAAGGCAGATATCGCTCGAGGTCGGCAGAGAAAACAGTCTTTTCATACATGTATGTCTTGTGCCGTTTTTAAGCGGCTCAAACGAGCATAAATCAAAACCGACGCAGCACTCCGTCAAGGAGCTTCAGGGCATGGGCGTAAACCCGAATATAATTGTTCTGCGCTGCGACAGACATATTGAAAAATCCATCTTTGACAAAATCTCCCTTTTCTGCAATGTCAAGAGGGACTGCGTTATTGAAAACATCACGCTTGGCAATCTCTACGAGGCACCGCT
>ODAI010350138.1_pt1 | contig 10883 bp, 17 predicted proteins | sample 1539321 | NCBI WGS metagenome assembly ODAI01 (sample SAMN02144231, study PRJEB22623) | gut metagenome | biome: sheep rumen | host: Ovis aries | place: New Zealand | reverse complement strand
CCTAATTTTAAACACGGACTTGTAGATTTTGAACACTTATACAACACCATTGGCTTTATTGGAGTGTATGAAACAATGAAGAAGTTTGGATACACAAGAGTAGATGAATTTGGAAATACTTTCTATACGGATGAAGCTTTAGCTTTTGGTGAGAAGATTTTTAGAACAATGAGGCGGGTGGCAGATGATTTCATCGCACGGAACCAGTGTGATTATATGATCAACACTGAACAAATCCCCGGTGAATCGGCGGCCGCAAAATTAATGAAGAAAGATAAATTCTTCTATCCAAATGCAAATATATATGATTTGCCGCTTTATGGCAATCAGTTTATGCCTCTTGGTATTAAAACAACTCTTCAAGAAAGAATTAAGGTACAAGCTATATTTGACAAATATTGTAATGGAGGTTCAATTCTTCATGCTAATATTGATGCACCTTTTGATTCTTTTGAAAAAGCATGGAAAATGGTTAATTATATTTCAGACCAGGGTGTAACTTATTTTGCATTTAATACTAAGATTCAAGCATGTGAGGATAATCACGCTTTTTATGGAACTACTTGTCCAGTATGTGGTAAACCAATATATACAGAATATACTCGTATTGTAGGCTTCTATACTCCTATTAAAACTTGGAGTAAGGAAAGAAAAAATGAATATGGTATGAGAAGATGGGAACAGATTAATAAAACCGCCGAGGAGATTAATTAATGGTTATAAAAGGAATTATTGATGAAGATTTTGTTAATTATAAGAAACCTGCTATGGTGATTGAGTTTCCTCATTGTAATTTTAAATGTGATAAAGAATGTGGAAGGGCTGTTTGTCAAAACAGCCTACTTGTTAATGAACCTGATATTAAAATTTCTTATGACAAGATTTGTATTAGATATTTAACTAATCCAATAACAAAAGCAATGATTTTCCAAGGATTAGAACCTTTAGATTCTTTTGATGATGTTTGTAATATTATATTAACTTTAAGAAAAAGATTTAATTGTAATGATGATATAGTTATTTATACAGGATATAACAAAAATGAAATTAAGCAAAAAGTATCCAAACTTAGATGGAATAAAAATATAATTATTAAATATGGTCGTTATATTCCAGATCAAGAACCTCATTATGATGAAGTATTAGGTGTAAAACTTGCATCTGATAATCAATATGCAGAAAGGTTGTGAAACATTGAAAGTAAAAGTAACGGAAGATATAGAACTTGCTAATTAGATAAGGGCAAAACTCAGAGAAAATTCTGGGTATTGCCCATGTAAAATAATAAAAAATGAAGATACATTATGTATGTGTAAAGAATTTAGAGAACAAGATGTTGGAGAATGTCATTGTGGATTATACATAAAAACGGAGAAATAATATGGAAACTAAAAGTCAACTTACTTTAGGGACATTATATGAAGCTAATAAGCGATTAATGTCAAATAAAGAAATTTTTAAACCTATGAATATGTTGGAAATAGGTGGGGCACAAGCAAAAATTGAAGATTTTTTTAATATGAAATGTGATAACTATGCGATGTTGTATTGTAAAGAAAAAAGTGATATAACAATATTTCATATGTATGAGAAACAAAATCCTAATCCTCCAGCTCTAGCAGCAAAAGAATGTATTGGGTGTTGTACAGATAGAGGAGAATTGTTATCAATAGAAGAACAACCAGATGGTAATTTTGAGATTTGGATTAGAATAAATGATGAACCTTATGCTTATTACCTATTTCCTTATGACAATGCCGTCATAGAAGTGTAAGGAGAAATGCTATGAAAGTTTTTTGTAATATTTGTTTAGGAAATTATGTACAAAATGTAAGTATCATAGATGATAAAGGTTTGGTAAAAATTGAAAAAGTAACAGCTCCTGATTTACCAGTGTTCCTTTCTAACTTAGAAGGAATTGATGAAATTACTTTAAAGGGTCCAAATACTTATATCAAAAAAGTCCAAAAAGATACAGAATATCAAATCAATGGAGCCAAACCTATAAAATTTATTTTACAATCATAAAAAATTATGATACAATATTTTTATAAAAGAGATATAAGGAGAATTAAAATGAGTCGTTATTTAATTAAAGTTACAGAACAATATAGATGTGATACAGAGGCTGAAGCGGAAGCTCTTATTAATGAAGCAAAAGAGGACGGTCAGTACACTGTGGTTAAATCAAGCAGTGAAATAAAAACACAAAAGGCAAAAGGTGAAGTGGTAGACGAATGGAGACGAGTTCTTATTACTAAAGAATTTACCTCTGAGAAAGAACCTGCTGAGCAAGTTATTGTTTCTTATGAGGAGGTTTAATATGGATGATAAAATTGTAAGACATTTTCCTATTCAAATCAAGAGGCTAAATGAAAGAGCAGTTATTCCAACTCATGGAAGCGATGCGGCCGCCGGTTATGATTTGTATTCATGTCTAGATAAATCTATATCAATTCCGCCGCATGAAACAATAAAAATTGGAACTGGTATTGCAATGTCTATTCCTAATAATTGTTGGGGTGGAATTTACCCAAGAAGTGGATTAGCTACTAAACAAGGATTGCGACCTGCTAATTGCACGGGTATAATCGATTCCGATTATAGAGGAGAAATCATCGTAGCTATTCATAATGATAGTCATTCTTATCAAATTATCTACCCTGGCGACAGAATAGCGCAATTTGTTTTGATGGAAAGATTTTTATGTGATTGGGAAGAAGTTAAAGAATTAGATGAAACTGATCGCGGAGAAGGCGGTTTTGGTTCAACTGGGAAATAATTTAAATGCAACAAGTATTATCTTGTTGCGTTTATTTTTTTACCTAAATTTGACTTTTAAAATTTTTTATGATATACTGGACTTAATAAATAAGAAAGGTATATTTATAATATGAAAGTTTTAGCGATAGATGCAAGTAGTAAAAGTACAGGTATAGCAATATTCTAGGATGAGAAATTAATCCATTATTAGTGTATTATTGCAGTAGAAGGAGATTCTTTTAAAAGAATCTTAAAAATGAAAAATAGAATTTTAGAATTATATAAAAAATTTAAACCAACTAATATTATTATGGAAGATGTGTTGCCATAGGACGTAAAACATAATCAAACTGTATTTAAAGTATTAATATATTTACAAGCTATGATTGTGTTAAGTTTATACTAGAATTATAGTTTACAAAATATTTAGTTTTATACTGCAAGCCATTGGCGTAGAATCTGCGGGATAAAGACCGGCCGCGGTGTAAAAAGAGAAAGTTTAAAAAAAGCCAGTATGGAATTAGTTAAAAATTAGTATGGAATAAAAGTTAATGATGATATAAGCGATGCCATTTGTTTAGGATTAGCTTATGTTAAATAGCATGCGAGCGCATTTTAAAAAGGGGATAAGTTTAAACTTATCCCCTTATTTTTTATTACCACCCTGAACTATTTGGAGCATTTAAATTAGTTTTATTAACACGAGGATTTGCATTTCCTCCTGTTGTTAAAGCATAACATTTAAAATGACGTTTACCGTTTCCTTCCCAACTATATTCAAATCTCCATAGATTACCATATGCAAAAACTCCTACAAAACTTCTTTTTTTACTATCTTTATATTTGCGTCCAAAACCATAAACATTAATACCTCCACTGGCTGGAACTGTACCAGAAGTTAAATAAGTCCCCATTTTTCCAGCAGTACTAAAAAGAATTACTTTAAAATTAGGATAATTAACATCATCATTAACTATATCTTCCAATTCTTTTCTAGTGTCTATAAATACATATGAAGGTAATGAATTACTTCTTACACTATTTGCAACTAAGGTATTCATTACTGTAGTTTGATTCTTTTCAAGAAGAAGAGCTGAAGAACCATCTGTATGTCCTTCTCGATCTGTAATCCAAAACCAATGTTTGGGAGCAGCATAAAAAAGAGCTGGTGAAGAAGTATTATTAGAAATGGTATAATGTGGACCTATATATAACCCATCACTTCTAATATTTATTGATTTTTGTAAGAATTTGCCTCTGCACTAGAATAGATCATCTCCTGTTGTTCCGTAATCAGTTAATTTCCCTACTGGAAAAGAAATAACTCCATTAGGGATTCTTACCCCTATATGACCTGGAGAATCTTCTTTTATAGTTAATTCTCCTGCCCAACTACTATTATAAATAGTTCCTAAAATACTTTTAGCCTCTCCCTGTAATCCTTTATCTACTGTGAAGTTTTCAGCAACAGTAGTTTTCCAACTGTTTGTTGATAAATTTTTTTGTATATCAAAAACACTATTATATTTATCTTCAACAGGAGCTTCATCTGTTTTAGTTAAAATAATTTGCAAAGTTGAATTAGTTAGAACTGTACCACTAGCAGCTGCTCCTATAAAAAGAGATATTCTACATAAAAAACAATTTTCTGGTATTGAAAAAGTATCATTTAAACTTGTTTCTTGGATAAAAAACTCTCCATTTTCTCCAGTATTTGAATTATGCCAAAGAAATTGCAGTGAAGTTTTAGTATCTATCAAAGTTCCATTATTTATAACAGAAACAGAATAATCTCCTGCCCCTGTAATCTAATTTTCAAAATTATTATCCCCATATAAAATATATAATCTAGCCACAGTTGCTGAAGTAATAGTTCCATTAAAAGTCCAAATACCTCCACTATATTTACCCGTAATACCATGGATTGTGTCTTCTACTTTTCTAGGTTGAACTTGAGTGAGAAAGTTGCTATTATTATTTGCATATCGTCTTAATATAATACCTTCTTTAAAATGAGGTGCTTGTAAAGGTGCAAATTCTCCGACGTTTGTTTTTTGAATAGTATTAAGTTGATCAATAATACTTCCTTTTTTTTGGTAATCAATATCTCCTAAAGCCTATTCTAATATACTACCATCAGATAAAGTAATATTAGAAGCTTCAGCTCCTACTGGAAGAGGAGTTGCATTACCAGTAACATTTATTTCCGTAAATCTCTATCTCATTTTTTATCTCCTTTTCTCTCTAAAAAATAGAAATATGTTTTTAACATAATTATCATCCCTTCCTTTTCATAAAATAATTTATATTACAATATTTTTTATGAAAAGGAAGGAAAATTTATTTGATTTTGTCCTTTAATAGAAATTATGGAGTTGTTGAAGGAATATCGCTTTTATTTGCTTTTTTAGCTAGCTCTTCTTTTAAGTAATCTATTTCATCATTTAAACTACTTAATTCATCACCTACATTAAATTCATGTCCATATTTTCCTCTTGCATATAAATTAGTAACTTGTAATAAATATATATATCCTAAATCACCCCATATTTTATTTGCTTTTAAAGTTCCAACTATCAAATTTTCTACATAATCATCAATTTTTTGTCCTCCAACTGTCGTTGAACCTCTAGCTAAAGAAGCTCCTCCACTACCTATTGAACTTCCTCCGCCAGAAATACCTCCCGAGCCAGTTGCTTTCATCATTCCAGTAACACTAGCCCCATTTATTGTAACATCTTTAAAACTAGCATTTCCAGCACCGTCTATTTTCCAAACTCCTCCATCTCCTGCACCAGAAATACCTCCAGAAGAAATATTACATCCTCCAATTTTTCCTGTTAGTGCATAAATTTTTCCAGAAGGTTCTACATAAAAATTACTTCCTAATCTTATTCCATCTGCACCTACGTAAACACCTGAATTATAAATATTTCCTTTTTTATTTCTAAAAGTCGATTCTCCTCCACTGTATAATCCATTACTTCCAAATCTCCAATTACCAATCTATCCATCTTTAGCATACATATAACCATTATTATTAACCGAAAAAATTATGTTTCCTTGATTATTTTTTGCCCAAATTAAATTAGTATTAATAGGAGATAATCCAACTTTATCTGTAACATTACTTGTAGAATAACTTAATTTATTAGAAGTAATATTCCAACCTCCAATATTACCATATTTAGAAAATAAATAACCGTTATGATTTACATAAAAATTATCTCCTGCCCAAAAAGCATGAGTTCCAGTAGAAGCCATCCCTACATTATTTTTAAATAATCTAGTCGGCTCAATAGTCCATCCTGCAATATCACCTCGTTCTGAATGTAAATATCCTCGATAATCTACTGAGAAAATCTTATTATTATCTTTATCAGTAATTTTTATTGCCTAATTAGTATCTTTATTATTATCAGAGCTTATCGTAACATAGCCTTTAGATAAAGCATTATCACTAATATTCCATCCGGCTATATCTCCTCCCCCTACGGCATGGATATGTCCTTCAGGACTAACTTCAAAATTACCTGAACCAAATTTAATATATGGGTCATTTGAAAATTGAATTTTCATTCCTTTCTCAGGATAATCTCCAGATTGAATTATTGCCTAATCTTTTACATCTATTTTAATTTGACCTTTACCTGGTAAACCAAAAGTAGCATTACCTGTAGTTGAATCTAGGAAAATACTGCGGGCACCGGCCGCATATCCTAATAGTCCAGTCTTATCTCCATCTGAAGTTCGTTCAGTTCCTAGTAAAACTCCAGTGAATGCGTTATCTTCTTTTTTACCTGCTCCAACTTGAGGAGTCAATATATACCCACTATCATTTATATCTATTGTATTTCCATCCCAATCATTTAAAGCAGCATTTTCATAACGATTTAGCATCATATGCACAGGGATATGTATTGTAGCGAAAGAATCTCCATTCTTAGTTACTTCGATTAAAACTGCGTTAGTAACTTGATTTCCAGCTTTAGAAAAATTATCTTTAGGTCGAATTCTAGCTGTATTATTATTTACATTAATTATCTCTAAAGCAGATTTTCCCTATGGTAAAACTGCCCACTCATAATTAAAATGTTCGGATTCTTTATTAGATATATCTTCCTTTTGACTTCCTATTGTTTTATATATATCTATCTCAAAAGGTTTTAATTCATTATAAGAAGGATTTGTTCCATCACTTGCATATGTAACATATTTAAAACCTGCATCATCTGGAATTTTTATATTTATATTATTATCATTAATATGATAAAATACTGTTGAAATAGGTACTGTTGCATAATAATTTAATTGATTTTGAATAGTTGTAGCTTTTATAATATTACCTAAATTACCATCTTGTTTAACAGGGTTATTTGAACGAGCACCAAAACCTTTTGTTCTAAAAGCACCTTTATTTTCAATTATAGCTTCTTGGCTTCCTTGGTCTGTAGGTGCTAAATTAGACCATTTACTTAATGTTGTTTTGTCTTGTAAAATTTCCCAACTTACATTAAAATTTTCTTGAGGTTGTTTTTTCCCATTAAACCACATCTATGGTATTACTTTTATACTACTACTTTCACTTTTACAATCTCCATTGGGATTAAAATATAAAACATTTTTATCAGGAACTATTTTAAATTGATATTTAGTTCCATTAGTACCCACTCCACCTTCTTTATTAAAAGTAAAATTAGTTTTTGTAGTAAAAGTTTGATCATTATATTGTAAAATTAAGTATATATCATTATTACTATTACTAACATTATATTTATTTGAAACATCAAAAGATAGAGTATTCTAACCTTTTACATACATATAATCTTCACCAGTATCAGTTCCCATTTCTATCATGGTATTTTTTAAAGGTATTTTCCATGTAGGAATAGCAAAATTTAACTGCTCTTCTTCAATAGGAACACCATTATAAGATAATGTATATGATAAATCAGAAATATTATATGGCTAATCTATTGCGGCGCTCTGTAATGACATACCATTCTAGTCATATAGAAATACCTGGTCTCCATTATTTATAACTAGATTATATCCTGCAAGGGTGGCCGCCTCATTATAAATAACAATTTTAGCAATACCAACTAATTCTTCTTCTACAAAACATGAGCAATAAAAAGTAGTATAATCTATAATTTTATATAAATTAAGATTATAAATAGTATTTCCTTTAACTCTTTGACTTTTTTCAAAATTTAAAGTAAAATTTTTTAATTCATCATATCTTTGTTGCCATGTTAGATTTAAGTTTTCATAGATTTGAATATTTTTATTAATAATAGGAATTTCAAGAGTTTCTTTATTTTCTCTATTTTCATACCACCAAAATAATTTTTTATTTTCTTTAATTATTTTAATTTGCTAATTCCAATATACATCTTCATCCTTATTAACAATTAATTCAATCTATTTCATCTATTGTAATTTCTGCTAATACTAACTTGTATCTGTTTCATTTAAATCCTAACCTATATTTTGACTATTAACAGATTTCCATTGATACTTAACATTTTCTTCTAATTCTTTTCCTTCATGTAAAACATGACAAATTAAATTAGGATGTCCAGTAGAATAAGCAAAATTAACTCCCCCTGTTGATTCTATTGAAATTTCATAATCTGCCCCATAATTATAAATAGTAAACTCTTTCGTAAAAGTTTTATTATCATAGACAGCTACACATTTAAATAAGTTTTCTTGATTATATTGAACCATATCAAGAGGAATCTCAATAGAAGGATTAGGAAGTTTTTCATTATTAATACATTTCCATCCACTTCCCCCATATTTTAAATAATCTTCGTGATTAGAAGTTATTCTTGGATCAGCTTTAAACCAGTAAATCTCTACATTCTGTCTCTTTAAATCTACTAATTTCCCTTTTGCTCTAATAGTTGCGTTAATAGGTCTTATAGTACTATTATTAGGTTCAGAAACATTTGAAAAAGTATATCCATAAGGGGCCTATAAGATAATTCCTACTGTTGCCTTTTCTGCATCTGTTAATTTATAGCTACCATTAATTGATATATTAGATATAAATATATCAGGTTCTTTATTTTCTTCTTGAAGTGGGAACCCCTATACAAATTTTGAAATACTTTTTACTCTTATAAAATTTATTCCATCAAGAGGATAAGATACCTATTGAGTAAAAGGAGTCCTATAATTATATGGATTACCAGAAAAATTATTACTATCAAAATAATAATCTTGCTATTCTTCAATTCCAGTAGCATTATTTTTTATAATTAAAGTTATTTTTAATCCATAACGTCCCTTTTGTTTTTGTTGATTATCTAAATTAGTTTGCACTTTACCTTTTATTTTTAAATAATTTGCATTACGGATCTAACTCTATATAGCTTCTGTAAATTCTATATTTTCATTATCCAGCGGGGTCTCTTCCGTATGATAAGAAGATAATTCAATTTTTAAATCTGTTGATAAAAGATTTTTAGTAGTATCAAATGTATCTTCTTGAGTTAAATCTTCAATATAATTAGTACCTAATTGTTTAGCAGAACCTAAAATGGTTTTTTGATTTTTCATATCACCCTGCGGAACCGATATGTAAACTAAATTGCCCTTTGGGTAATCAATCGATGGTGAAACAGCATACGCTTCTATTGTACTATCTTGATACCGAATTAAATATCTTCCAATTGAAGGATCTTTACATTCTAATATAGTTCCTTGAATTGTTCTATCAAAACTTGCATTATTAATTTTTTTGTCATTAATAATTTCATAAGAATCTAAAATATTTTTTATGATTTTATTGGATTCCATATGCATCCCTCCTTGTATATCTATATTTAGTGCGGTAGAATAAAAATCTACCGCACTAATAAAAAATTATCCTTATCTCTTTTTAGAACCTCCGCTTCCAGAGCCTTTTCCTTTTATAGTTGTATTAGCACGTTGCGCAGCGACAAGGGCAAGATTATCAATTGCTTCAATAATATTAGAAACGTCTTTAGCATTAGGGAAATCTGCATCGATATGTATAGTTTGATTAGCAACAACAGCCTATCTAATAGCATCTTGTTTTGCTAATGAAGCAGCATAATATTCTTGATTGGTTTCAAGGATATTTGTTAAAATACTACTAATAGAACTAAACATATTATTATTAATTGAATTAATTAAGTTATCTGTATCTAAATTTAATGTTTTAGATAATTCTATTTTTTCTTCTTGAGATAAAGCTTCATCATTCCAAATATCTTTTAGGTTTTGTTTTTCAGTATTAATATCTATAACATTAGCACTTCCAAACATAGCTGCAAAATCAGATCCGCTCCATTCTGGAGAATAAGAAACCCGTTTAGTATTTTTTAAATATTCATTAAATACATCTTCATTAGCTTCATTTGCTCTGTTTTCAGTAGCCTAATTAGTACCTACTATTTCCATATTAGCTTGATTAATAGCCTTAGATGCAGCCTATACAGCGGCCGCCGCAGAATCTTTATAAATACTATAAAGATTAATTAATTCCTAAAGGGCATCTATATTGCTTTGAATTCCATATAATTCTTTTTCATATTTCTAAATTAAAGCATCGTTTACATCTAATAATTGAGAAGCTTGGTCAATAACTATATTTGTATCACTAACAATATCTTTTAAATTAATTTTAGCACTTTCTTCAACTTCAGCAATTGAAGCTATTTTATCATCCTAAGCCTAGATGAAAGACGTCAAAGCATTCTAGAAGAAATCTTTAAAACCACCGGAGCCCGCAATATTCTCTACCATATCTGCTGCATAACTATTAGCTTGTGGTACTATATCTTTAAGTATTGCATTCTGTTGTTCTTTTGACATTGCTCTAAATTCATCTTCATTAATGCCATACATTTTAGCTAATTCTTCGAAAGCTGAATCCATCAAGTTATTTCTAATGGAAGCATTTTCAGCAATTAAATCATTAATTTTTTGTCCGTAATATTTCTATAATTCATAACTCTTTTGTAATTTTTGTTCTTTAGAAAGATTTTCATCATTCCAAATATCTTCTAATTTATCTTTTATATCATTAGCAGATTTTTGAATAGCACTTAAATTATCAACATATGCTGCTTTGTCACTATTAT
>ODAI010004322.1_pt1 | contig 10883 bp, 12 predicted proteins | sample 1539321 | NCBI WGS metagenome assembly ODAI01 (sample SAMN02144231, study PRJEB22623) | gut metagenome | biome: sheep rumen | host: Ovis aries | place: New Zealand | reverse complement strand
TGGCTTCAGCATTTCCTCACCTTCACGACACAACTGGTCTAGAAAAATCTCTGTATTTTCAATGCATCCCAGCCCTGTTCCTGTAATGATGGCATCGGGCTGCGACATGCCAGTGTCCTTCATCACCTTCATCGAGACAACCAGCGCACGCTTCAGAAGTTTGCCAAACCGGCGCGACTCAAGCGGATTGAGCCACTCACGGAAGTTTGGGTCTATGCTGCGCGTATAGGGTTCGCCGCTCCACACAGGGCTGTCCAACCATTCCTCGGAGAGGGGCTTCTGGATGGAAATTTGTGTGGCCGACTTGACAAAAATTGGTCTGTTATCACTCATGGCTGTTACATGGCTTTTGAAGGTTGAGAGATAATTAAGCACGAGTCGTTACCACCGAAGCCGAAGGAGTTGCACATGACATGCTTCAGTTCCACCCCCAGCTGACAGTCTGCCACGGGTGTGATGCCATCCTCCATTTGCAGGTTCCAACCATAATTACCTGGTATGAACCCATTCTGCAAGGCCAGCAGGCTGATGGTAGCCTCAACCGAACCAGATGCGCTGGTAGTGTGTCCTGTCATGCCTTTCGTCGACGACACCTTAGGCATTTGCTGTCCGAATAGGCGTTTGAGAGCCTGACTCTCGCTGAAATCGTTATTAGGTGTTCCCGTGCCATGAGCGTTCACGTAGTCAATGTCGGCAGGCTTCAGCCCAGCCATGTCGAGTGCTTTCTTCATGGCAAGGAAAGCTCCCTGGCCATCGTCGCTGGAGGCTGTCTGGTGAAATGCGTCACAAGCATTGCCGAACCCGCTCAGTTCGCCTATGGGCTCAATGCCTCGCCGCTGTGCCGATGCAATTGTTTCCAGCACGATGTAGGAGGCTCCCTCACCCAGGTTCAGTCCTTTACGAGTGGCATCGAAGGGCCGACACTGCTCCTGATCCAGAATCATGAGCGAGTTGAAGCCATTAAGATGGAACTTCGTAATGCATTCCGAGCCGCCCACGACAGCAATCTCCGTCATGCCGCTGCGTATTAGGTTAGCCCCGAAGATGACGGCATTGGCTGCCGACGAACAGGCTGTCGAGATGCTGGTAGCCATAGAGAATATGCCGAACCGGTGGGCTATCATCTCAGTCGTAGCACCGCAGTCATGAGTTTTGATGTAGGCTTTTCGCGAGTCATTATCCAGATAGTCCAGATAGTACTGTTCACTCTTGTCCATTCCGCCGACAGTAGTACCCGAAACGAGAGCGACGTTCAGTCCTTCCTGGCCTTTAAGTCCTGCGTCGCTGAGTGTCTCTTCCATGGCAAGCATGCCCATAAGGGTCGTCCGCGTAGTGGGTTCCTCACTGATGCCCAGCATCTGCTTCATCTGCTCGTTGCTCAGCTTCACCTCGCCTACGGGGAATTCCCTGTGGCTGCTCTGCAGGTATCTCATGGGCTGTATACCCGTTTGCATATTCCGTAGTGCATCAATCGTCTGCGCCTTATTGTTGCCGATGGCCGAGACAATGCCTGCACCAGTAATCATGATTGGCTCTGTCATGCACACGCTTCTTTTCTGTTCTTATTTCGTTCTGTTCTTGCTGACGAACTCCGCAATAGAGTTGACAGACCTGAAGATGTCCTTACCGGCTGAGGGGTCTTTGATTTTGATGCCGTAGTTCTTCTCCATCATCACAATCAGCTCCAGAGCATCGATGGAGTCCAGTCCAAGGCCTTCGCCAAAGAGGGGCGCATCATTGTCAATGTCCTCTGGCTGCACGTCCTCAAGGTTAAGCACTTCGATAATCTGTTTCTTCAGTTCATTTACTAATTCTTCCATAATGATAAATATTCATTTTTCTATGATACAAATTCTTGCTGTGAATTGGTCTCTCGTTTCACAGTCCAGCCACCCCGTGAGCACACTCTTGGTGAAACTGTCGGCAAAGACAGCCATAACCACATCATTCATGAGTTGCTCGTCGGCTTGGTCAAGCACGTATAAAGCGGTCTCTCCATAATAGTGATGGCGTATGGCAATCTCGCCAGTGACAATATTGGGCAGAGTATAGACAAAAATGGAGGGACTGGGATAGAAGTCATCATCGTGCTGGATGGTCTTCTGGTACTTCCTGTCATTGCAGATGGAGCTGCTCCGATTGAAGAGTATGACAGCTCGGTCTTCCTGCTCTTCATGATGCTCTTCCTCACCCTTGAGCAGCAGTTCCGATGCGACGAATCCCAGCTTGCTCAGCTCGTCCATCTTGAAGAACTTGGGATAGTCGTTGACATAGTGACGATAGAGTTCGGTCAGCAACTCCACTCCAGTGGCTTTTGTCTGAATGGGCTCACCGTTCAGCACCACGCTGTCAGGAGTAATCTCAATCCAACGTTTCACTTTCATGACTCGCCTCCTTTCCTGAAAAGCATGGCGGCATTGCATCCGCCAAAGCCGGAGAGCAGTTTGACAAAGGCCGTCTTCGACGTTGCCTCGTTGTGTGGCAACACATGAACAGGACGCGACACGCCCAGTTCTTCGAACCCACGAGTGGCAAGCACCACCCCATCGTCGGCAGCATGCATCGAGATGACAGTTTCCAACACGCCTGCGGCTCCCATGGTGTGGCCATAGTAGCCTTTCAGGGAGTTCAGGGGTACATCCTGCATCCCTGCACGTGCCACGGCTACAGCCTCCATCTCGTCGTTATAGAGAGTAGAGGTGCCATGGACGTTGATGAAAGCCAGATTGTCCTTTTCCACTCCTTCCGTGACCGCACGAATGGCGCGATAGCATCCCTCTGCTGTTTTCGAAGGATTCGAGATATGGTTGGCATCATTTCTCACAGCTCCCTTCACAGCTTCCCAACCTTCCGGGTCTATCCTGTCCACCTTTTTATATATAATAGTAGCAGCAGCCTCACCGAGGTTCAGTCCTACACGTTCCAAGTCGAAGGGACGGCACTCCATGGGTGAGAGTGCCTTGAACGACTGGAATCCGCTGATGATGAAGCGCGACTGCACATCGGCACCCACCACGATGGCAGTGTCGTACTGTTCCGTCTGTAGCATTCGCATGGCTGTAATCTGGGCCGAAAGCCCTGAGATGCAGGCATTCGACACGACGAGAGGCCTCGTCTTGATGCCGAAATACCGGGCAATCATCACAGCAGCGATGCCAAGATGGAGTCGCTCTTCTGGAAACTTTTGAGAATGACTGTCCAGCAAGTCGATGTTTCCCTTGGTTGTCGATACAACAAGAAGCAGCTTGTCTGAGCTGAGGTCTACCTCCGTCTGCTCCAAGGCGCGTTTCACTGACTGAATGGCAATACGCTCGAAGGGAGTGTAGCCTTCCATTGGCTCCACCTTGTCCCAGTCGAAGAGCGAAGCGACAAAAGGTTCTGGCAAGTCCAGTCGCGCACCAGAGGTATTCGACTGTCTGTAGCCTGGCGCATACTTCCGGAGCATGCTTTTTCCCTGCTTCACACTGGCGTAATTCTCGGCCGTGGTGAATCCAAGTGGTGAATATATGTTGTCTGCTATCTTCTGTATCATATCAAGTTCCACAGTCGTTTCCACGCCTGATAGAAGTCGGGGTTAGTCCACACCAGCTGATAGTTCATGTCCATGAACACCTGCACACTGCGTCCGCTTACCAGTAGTTCATCTGTCTCGGTGTCGTGAATCTCATAGTCGAATATGATCTTGGCGGCCTCTGTAAGGCGGTAGATGATGTCTATTCGCGGTCGCATCCCGTAAGTGACTGGCTTGCGGAAGTGAAACTGCAAGTCGACGATTGGTGCAAAATAACCGTAATCAGCTATACGGAGATAGTCCAGCTTATATTTTCTTCCGAACTCCTCGCGTGCATCTTCAAAGTAGAGTGAGTATGAACCGTGCCACACCACTCTCATTGAGTCTACCTCACTGAAACGTATGTCCAGTATTTTCGATGCTTTCAGCGTCCTTTGTTCCATCATGACTGTCTTGTTAACAGGTTCAAGCTTGAGAGTCGATGTTGCTCAGTGCTATCTTCATTTCAGCTGTGACAATAGTTTCGTCACCCACTCTCACCGTGGCATCAACCAGGGTCAGCTGCATCACCTCTTCTCTTACGCAGATACTCGTCACGAGGCGTTCCCCCAGCCTCACAGGGCGTGCCATCTGCAAGTTCCTAATACTGCCGATGAAGCCAAGCTTCATCTTCTTCTTGTAGATATAGGAATTGATGTAACCCATCCTTGCAGCACAGGTCTGAGCGATGTTCTCCACCAGCGCACAGGGGTTCAGCAGCGCATCGTCCTCCATGAAAATGTTGTCAGCGCGCACCTCGAAAGCGGTAGTAGTGACCACTTCGTCAAAATGCAACAGTTTGTCAATCATAACAAACGGCACTTGCTGAGGCAGAAGCGTCAGCACGTCAATCTGCTCGAAACTATTTTCCATCGGTCTGCCAGAATTCATAATAATTGAACCACTGTTCGGGATACTGTCTGAGAATGCCCTCCAGCTCTCGTGCAAAACTCTGAGCCAATGCCGCTGCCCGTTCAGTCCGTCCCTTCACAGTGATGCTTTCATCAATGGCTATTCTGCGGATAATGCCCTTATACTTGTGAGCCGACACTTTCATAATAAAAAGGGTCAAAGTGGCAACACCGCGCTGTAGGGCCATAGCGAACGGCCCCATGGGGAAGTGTGCCTTAGCACCAAGAAAGTCGCACTCCACAAATCGCGGCGAGCCGAAAATCCTGTCACACGGAACGCTGACTATCTCGCCATTGGCGAGAGCATTATTCATGAGGAAAATATGAGACATGTCATTGCTCACAAAAATCATGTTGATATTGTTGTGCGACAACATTCTTTTTCGGTTTGCCATCACTGTCTTCGCTTCGCCAGAGAATACCAGTGCATTGTAGCGTTTGGCAAAGGAATTAAAGGCATAGCCTGCAAGTTCGTAGTTCCCCACGTGACTGCTCAGAATCATGAAGCCAGACTCCTGCCGGCACAGGTCAAGTATCAGGTCGTTGCCGTCAAGTTCGAACTCGAATCGCTTTCCTGCATAAGCGGCAAAGCGATCAAGTATGACTTGTCCAAAACGGTAGTGATTCAGATAGACATACCTGAAAGCCTTCAATCTTCCATAGTGATGACGCTGTTGGAAATAGTGGTACATGGCCATGTAGCCACCATGAGAGAAGAGCATATAGAACGGTATGACGAATACAGCCATGAAGGCATAGACCACGCTCACGTCGACTCGTCTGAAGATTCCTATCAATGCCCGGTGCATCCATGTGGTACCGTCGGTCTTGCCCGACCACTCTTCGTGATTCAGCTCTTCCGGCATTTTTCTTTTCTCCCCGTTGTTGCCTTAACCCACCTTGCTCTCAATGTAGTTGCAGAAGTCCGACAGTGTCTTCACATCAGCCATTTCCTCTGGCTTAATTTTGAAGCCAAACTTCTTCTCGACAATCACGACAATGTCTACAAAATCGAGACTGTCAATACCCAAGTCATCCCTGAGCGATGCCTCGGGCTTGATTTTTTCCTCCTCAATTTCGAGATCCTCAATGAGGAACTCTCTAACCTTTTCTTCAATTTCTTTTCTTTCCATATTTATTTCTTCAATGACTATTTTTTCTTACATACAATGATGCTATGTCCCAGTCCGAGATGATCGTGGATGGTTTCCACCTCCAGCCCGGCCTGACTGATGATTCTCACCATGTCATCGGTATTGTACATCTTCGAGTTGCCATTGGCGAGAGCCGTGAAGTAGAGGCTGGTCATGGTGAGGCAGAAGGCAGCAGTTTCGAAACGCTGGCGATCCCACAGTGTCTCCATGATGTAGACACGGCTCTTGCTGTCCATGATTTTCGCTGCACGTTCCAGGATGCTTTGTATCTCTTCTTCAGAGAAGCAGTCGAGGAACTGACTCATCCAGATAGCATCGTAATGCTTGTTCGTGGGGAAGGAATTCGAGCGGTCCAGCAGGTCGGTTCCAAAAGCTTCTATGCGGTCGGCACCAGGCTTGCCAGCTGTCTGTCTCATCATCATGTCCACCTGCTGCGGAAGGTCCATCACTGTGACTGACACGTCTTCGTCGTAGCCCACGCACTGCAAGGCCCAACGGCCAGTGTTGCCACCCACATCGAGCAGCGTGCGTGGCTTGTTGGCAAAGACCACCTCTAATGCCTGCCGGAACGAACCGTCGCTATAGAAATGGTCAAACCCGAACCAGCTCTTCTGCACTTGTCCAGGGAGTGACGACAGGCCCTCATAGATGGTGGGCCAGTTGCCAAAGTGCTTCAGTCCTGCAGGCTTTCCTTCACGCAAGGCCTCTTCCAAGTGGAACCAGCCCTCGTAGTTAACATCGTGATTGAAGTCGATGTTCACGCGCGTTGCCCGATCGTTAATCAGAAACCAACCTGTCTTGGTCAGTTCAAAACGCTCAGTCTCTGGGTCTACGACAACCGTGCCGATGCAGAGCGATGCTTCTATCAGCACTTTTACGGCATAGACCGAGAGTTTAGTCTTTTCTGCAACTTCTGCGATGGTCATTCCGCCATCACTATCACGCAGCAAGTCCAAGATGCCAAACTTCAGCATCAAACGCGATGCCTGAAACACAATGGGTCCCCAGGCTATCCATTCTGCCTGTTGCTGTGCCTCACGAGCAGAAAGCTTATCTTTCGTATATGCTTTAAGCAATGCAGGTGATAAGTTCATAACATAATATTATATCATCTTTTCCAGTTTCTCAGTACAAGTGCAGAGTTCGTTCCTCCGAATCCGAATGAGTTGCTGAGCACAGTGCTTACCTCCGTGTCGACTGTCTTTAATGCCAGGTTCAACGGTTCAGAGAACTCGTCGGGTTCTTCAAAATTGATGTTCGGAGCCACGAAGTTATTCTTCATCATCAGGATGCTGTAGACAGCCTCGCTGGCACCTGCCATCCAGCACTCGTGTCCTGTCATGGATTTGGTCGAGCTGATCAGTGCGCGCTTTCCATTGAACAAACGGTTCAGAGCGATTGCTTCGGACTGGTCGCCCTGTGGTGTACTGGTAGCATGAGCGTTGACGTAGTCCACGTCGCCGGCTTCGATACCAGCATCTTTCATGGCACGACTCATCGCTATGACACACCCCTCGTCATTAGGCTGAGAGATGCCGCCTCCATTTGACGAGAAGCCGTAGCCACACACTTCTGCAATGATGTGGGCTCCGCGGGCCAGTGCGCTGTCAAGGTCTTCAAGCATCAGTGCTGCAGCACCGCCGCTGGGGACAAGCCCGTCGCGGTTCTTGTCGAAGGGGCGGCTGGCCTTGGTGGGTTCATCCATACGTTTAGAGAAGGCTTTCAGCGCATCGAAAGTAGCCATGGAATAGTAGTTGGTCTCTTGCGCACCTCCCACGAGCACTCTGTCTTGCAGTCCCTGCTTGATGAGCAGGTAGCCAATGCCTATTGAGTGGCTACCACTGGCACAGGCAGAACTGATGGTGAAGTTGATGCCTCGCAGATGGAAGATAGTGCTCAGGTTCATGTTTACCGTCGAGTTCATGGACTGGAAGATCAGTCCTGAACCGAGCAGCTCCGAGTCGTGTTTCTCTGCCATGATACCGGCAGCCTCTATCACCGGCTTTGCCGACGAGTCGTTGCCGAAGATGATACCCACCTCGTTGTTAAGCAGGAAATCGTCGTCGATGCCAGCCTGCTGGAAACATTCTCTCGATGCCATATAGGCATAGGCGGCTTCCTCAGACAGTCCGGCACGTGCGCGGCGGTGCAGCAGTCCTTTCAGTTCGGGCTGTTTCACCATACCTGTGAGTGCCGACATGTATCCATATTCCAAGCGTTCTTTTTCCAGTCCTATACCTGAGCGTCCCTCGTAGAGCGATTGTTTCACCTCATTCAGATTGTTTCCCAGGCACGACCAGATGCCCATGCCGGTCACAACGACTCTTCTTTCCATTGCCTTTGTGAGTAAGTCACTTGTCTGTTAATAAAACAATTATGTGTATAGTCCTCCATTCACCTGAATGACCTGCCCTGTGATGTAGGCCGCTTCGTCGCTCACCAGATAGTCCACAAGCGATGCAACCTCCTCAGGTTTTCCGAATCGTCCTACGGGAATCATCTTCTTCAGTTCCGCTTCGTTGAGGTCGGCTGTCATGTCGGTAGCTATGAATCCGGGAGCAACAGCGTTCACCGTCACTTTGCGTGCTGCCACTTCCTGTGCCAAAGCTTTCGTAGCTCCAATGATGGCAGCCTTAGCCGACGAGTAGTTCACCTGACCAGGCAATCCTTTGATGCCTGAGAGCGACGTTATGTTAACAATACGTCCGCCCCTATGGGTGAGCATGTTCTTCAGCAGGCGACGGGTTGTGTAGAAGAAGCCGTTCAGCGTCGTGTTCAACACACTTTCCCACTGCTCGTTCTGCATGAATATCATCACGTTGTCAGCGCGGATGCCGGCATTGTTCACCAGCACAGACACATAGTCGTCTGGATGGGCATTCTCCCACTGTTCCAAGGCACTCTCTATGGCCTGTGGGTCGGCTATGTCGAAAGGCAGCAATTCTGCCTGACCACCATTAGCCTCTATTTCGTTCTTCACAGCCTGCGCTGCGTCTTTGTTTCTCAGAAAATTAATAAGAACCGGAATTCCTTTTGCTGCCAGACGCAGGGCAATACATTTTCCGATACCCCTGGAAGCACCTGTTACCAATGCATACTTCATCTTTTTAATCCCTTTTTAATTATAGCGATGCAAAAGTACAAAAAAACAAACAAAGCGCAAAACAAAATCAAGGAAAATCAAGGAAAACGCGACGAGGCACAGCGGCAGAAGCGCAATAAACGAAAAGTCATGGCAAAACAAAAAGCAAGGTCCTCCCATCTATAGAAGAACCTCGCTCTTTAAGAATATATTATAATATTGGCTAAAGCTTAACGAAAAATCACCTTACAGCCGTTCACAATATAAAGTCCGCTACGCGGGGTGCCGGTGATGCGACGACCCTGCAAGTCGAAGACGACTCCCTCGGCAGCTGGTTTCACACCGACGGTCTCAATTCCTTCAGTGATAGACGTGGGGGTGGAACCCGTCCAAGGAATGAAGTCGAGGTCGGCCACTCCGAACGTCTCACAGAAATTGGTGACGATGGCAGGCGTGAGGGTCACATAAAGGCGCTCGCCATCGGTGAAGTCGGCCACATTATAGCCACCCTCGGCAGTCTTCGGCACGCGCTGGAAGCCCACCTTGCCTGCGGCATTGCTGAACTTATAGATGGAGCGATTTTTCTGTCCGCCAGTGAGTTCCTTATGATCTTCCGTGCTCCACTGCTGGGCGGTAGAGCGCGAGCGCAACATGGCCTGTGCTTCCGACATCTTCAGCGTGTAGGTGCCTGGCTGTGCAATCGCAATCCAGTCGCCCTTCATCATCATGATTGAGTCGCCGGCGAACTCATTGTAATTGAAATTGGCCGACTTGGCACTGGCATTCACGTAGGCAAACAGCATGTTGTCGGGGCCGAAGAACGACGTTGACGGATTGATGGCCAGGAAGCCGCTCTCGGGTATCACGATGGTTGAGTCGCTCAGTCCCTTCACCTCATCGCTGTAGGTACGGATGGCGAGATCGGTGGTCACCTCAAAATCGACCGACGAGTTATTGGTATCGAAGAGCACCTTGCGGCCACTCTTGGTCACGAAGGCGGTCTTGCGCACCAGCGCCTCACCGTTGTTGCCGCCAGGAGTTGCCGTTGCCGTCCAGCCTGCATCATAGCTGTCGCCAATACGCTTCTGAGCGGCATCAGGCTCTGTCTTTACTGAATGTTCCACGAAGTCAACGGCATCGATGGTCTTGAAAGCCGGCACGAACTTGAACTGGCTGCCTTCGGTCTTGCCCTTGTAGTAGCCCACAGGACAGCCCTCCACATTGGTGTCGGCAGCCAGCAGTACCAGTCCGAAAGGACCAGGCGACATGAACTGCAGGAACGTATTGTTGGCAGAATAAGTAAAGACTAATTTCAGCTCAGGCACCTCCGCATTGTGATGGTCCTTGTAGGCCGTGTGCTCGCTCTTCACCTCGAAGTCAGCACCCGACAAGTCGGCAGCTGCCGAGGCCACAGTGGTGTGATTCTCAGCGGCATTGCAGATGACAATACTCTGCCCCGGAGCCACCAGACAGGTCTGTTCCGTCTGGATCTGGAAAATCTGTTTCAAGGCGATGCTGTCCTTGTGCGCCTCCTGCATGGCCGTAGCAGTCCAGGCGTTGACGAAGTCGGAAGACGTGCTGCTGGTGTTATCGGCCAGACCGAGATAGATGCCCGTGATGTCGAGTGTGTCGGCTGAATTGTTGAGCAGCTCAATGTAGTTGCCCATGATGAAAGCCTTGCCCTCATCGTTCATCATGTTGTTGTAGAACACTTTGCTAATCACGAGGTCGGCGCTTACCGAGCCGCCGCTGGGTTTCTTCGGCTTGGCTTCTGTAGGCAGCTGCCCCGTCAGTAACAAGCTGGCAGCCAGTGCCAGCACTTTGCTTGAAGTAGAAAATTTCATGAACTTTAATTATATTTTGAATGTTTCGCGTGCAAAATTATGAAACAAATGGCATTTTTGCAAAGAAGTCACCGCTCAATGGGGGAAAAATACTTAAGAATGATGAGTGGTGAGCCTCACCGGAAATCCCACCTTAGCGGTTAGGGGATTTCCGGCGCTCACGTATCAGTTGCAGACGGTCCAGCAGGTCCTCGTAGTGAAGGGCATTCAGTCCGCTGGCCTGTTGCGACTTCAGATACTGTTCCAGTTTCTTCAGGTGTTGCAGCAGGTAGATGGCCACGTCGCTGTTGTCGGTGCGCTGGCTGCTCAGTGTCTTATCGGGTGTGTTGACGAGCGTGTTCA
>ODAI013926521.1_pt1 | contig 10884 bp, 8 predicted proteins | sample 1539321 | NCBI WGS metagenome assembly ODAI01 (sample SAMN02144231, study PRJEB22623) | gut metagenome | biome: sheep rumen | host: Ovis aries | place: New Zealand | reverse complement strand
GCCGCGATGGTGCGGATATCCTCCAGAACAGAATCCAGAGCAGTATACTTGACCGCCACAAGCAGAAGGTCCGCGCCGCGTGCCTCCTGAGGCGTCCTGACGGCAGGCCGGAATATTCTGACCGCTTTCTTGTCGTCGATCAGGATTCCGTCCCTCTCAAGACGCTCTTTTCTCGCGCCGTCCGCGACCACACAGAATTCGACGTCCTTTGTCTGAGAAAGGCCATATAGTATATAGGCTCCAACTGCGCCCGCTCCCAAGACGGCGACTGACCGGATCTTCATTTTTGCTCTCCTTTCTTCCATGAAACTCTAAGCTGCGTTCCATATCTCTATTATACGCAGACGCGGCATCAGTGCACATAACGTTTTTTGTTCTGAAAACTTCATTTTAGACTACCGGACGGTACAAAACCGTTCCAATCTGAAAAAGAATACCCCTCTCATACCTGAGGTATGAGGGGGGCATTTTTATCACTTACTATATAATCCGTATTATTCCTCCGGATACTCAGTATCAGGCTCCCTCGTGGATCTGGCTTCCGATCTGCTTGGTAGTAGTCATCAGCATAAGGATGATCGCAAGGATCAGAAAAGCGATCATAGCGATGTAAGAACCTGAGAAAGAGCTTGCTGCCGCAACCATGGAGATTAGGAGAACGCCGAAGCTCTCGATGATCTTAAAAGGTACGGAAACCACAGGCCATGCGTTTTCGAAGTCCTGACGGCCGAATACATTTGTGACCATGGAAACAGTGACATTGGAGAATGCCGACATAGCTGCCATGAATGTACCTGTGCAAAGTGTTGCTATAACCGGGTTTGAGCCGGCTGCGATCAGGCCGATGCAGGCCGCGATCTCGAAGCAGACGAAGATGATAGATGCTGTACGTGTTCCAAAACTGTTGTCTGCAACGCCTCCAAGCCAGTTTCCGATGATGCCGGTGGGCCACAGGGAAGTAAGCAGCATGATGCCGAATGCCGGATCGTGTCCGAAGGATGCAAGTGTGGGAACGAGCTGGCCAAGGAAACCGCCCGCGCACATCATGCAGATACCCCAACCAATGGCGATCGTCCAGGTGTATTTGCAGCGAAGGACTGCGGAAACTGTCCAGGGAGAACGTTTCTTGTACTCTTCGGCAGCTTTTGCCTCAGCCATAAGTTCTTCCATGGATACTGTGCGGTCATTGTCCGGCCATGCGCCTGCTTCTTCGGGATTGTTCTTGGCCAAAAGAGCGACGAGGACCGCCACAATGATCATCAGCGTGGACCACATGATCAGCGTTACTTTGACTCCGTATACAGGAACCATTTTGCTGGTTACAAGAGTTACTGTCGCATTACCAATGGTAAGACCCATGGTAGCCATACCCATGTACATACCTCTGGTGCGAGGGAACCAGTTCGCTGCGAAAGTCGCTACCGCGATCTGAGAGTAAGCTACTGCAAAGAAGCAGAACAGAATGACCGACAGATAGAATGTCGGAATGCTGGGAGCAAACGCGAAGAACATTGTGGAGAGCGCGCCTCCGACCAGACCGATGATCGCCACCTTCTTGGATCCCATCTTTTTGTTCAGAGGTCCCCAGACGAAGATACCTGCGACACCGACAAGCTGTCCGATCGTAATAGCTGCTGCCAGCTGAGAGTTTGTCCAGCCGTACAGTGCTTCAAAGTAACCGTAGTAGAAGTTGATCGCGAAGTGAAGCGGTCCCTGGTAGAAATAGTAGAATGCCATTCCCATCAGCGCGATACCCCAGCCCTTTACGCCAAACGCAGGCAGGAATTTGCTAATGCCCGTAACCTTTTTTTGTTCCATGTCTTTCCCCTTTCTGAAGATGAATAATGGTTATCCTATCAACAAGATATTCATCGGTTTAGGCAATTTAGAGCACAAAGAACCAGGCTATCTATTGTTCATTCACACAACAGATAGTTGTTTAAGTTCATATGGATCTCAGGCTGTCAAAAGTTCCTTTTTCCTTTGATTTCCTTGTTTTATAGGAAAACAATACCTCTTAGGTAAATTATTAACAATGTTCGCCAGTTCAAACCGCTCACTGATTCTCTTCTTTTTATTGTGCTATCGCACAATGCAGAAAAGCCGCAGACCCAAATGGTGCTGCGGCTTATCTGTGTCCCATTATCTACACAAACAGTGTATTCTCAACACTGAAAGATAGCAGCTACCGGCTTTTCTATGATTAGTCCTGTGACCAGCCCCACTGCATGAAGCTGGAAGTATGTGCTTAGCCATGTGCTGATCAGGTCCGGACCTGCACCTACGTGGATCAAGGCCATGCTGAAACTGACGATCGTAACATAAATTGCGTTAATGATGAAATTGCGCGCCAGCATTTCCGGAAATGTCCCCGGTTTTGTGCGGCAGATATCTTCCGCGAACCATTTCCCGATCTTTCCGACCGGGATAATGACGGCCGCGATCGTATTGATCGTAAAGGCGCAGCAGCAGCCCGTTACCCAGCCGGCGAGCGTGTCTCCTCCCGCGAGGATCGTGGCGGCTGTATTAATGGAGAGCGCCATCAGAACATTAGTCACAATGTTCCACCTGAAAAACTTCATCGGCGTCATAGTCTCCCTTCCTCCCGGAATCTTCTTTCCAGAAAGCGCGCGGATAATCTGACTGCGGCACAAGCCCATGCTTCAAAATACGGATCCAGCGTTTTCTTTGTGTCCTCAAGAGTTACTGTGTTATAGAATTCCATGTTACCGGCATCTTCGATATAGCCATGGTGAACATCCGGCATGACCTTGCAGTAGACCGGAACGCCGGCTTCCTGCAGCTTTTCGGCAAACAGAAGGCCTTCCTTGCGCAGTGCGTCCTTTTCTGCCGGAATGATCATAGCAGGAGGGAAATTCTTCAGTTCCTCTTTAGAGGCGCAAACAGGCGATACCTCCGGAAGGCTTCTCTCCTCTTCCTTCGAATAGAGTTTCGTGAAAGCCGACATTACAGCAGGATCCATATCGCACTCAAAATGCTCTTTTTCAGCGGGCATGCGCACAGAATCCAGATAGGGATAGTGAAGCACGACGCCTTTAATTGCCGGGATCTTTCCGGCTGCGCTTCTGAGAGCGGCCGCTGCGGCCAGTGTCGCGCCGCCGGAGAAACCGATCAGGCCGATAGTTCGCCCATCGATTCCGTACCTGCTGCCGTTCTCCGCAAAGTAACCGATCAGATCACAGAGGTCATCTACCGGCGCCGGATACGGATATTCCGGAGTCAGTCTGTAGTCAACGCCTATCACATTGCAGTCCGCAAGTTCAGATATCTCATGGCAGATCGCGTCGTCTCTCCTGGCTTCTCCCAGAACAAAACCGCCGCCGTGCAGTTCATAAACCACCGGTCTTGCTTCGCCGCGGGCGCGATGCAGGTAGATCTGCACCTCTCTGTCCCCCAGCGGGATCACGATCTGCTCGCCTTTGACCGCCTGCTCTGCCAGCACACTGTGCTGGAAGCTGCGGATCGAGGGAACCATATCGAGGAATCCTCTCAGTTCCGGATCCGTGATCTCAGGGCACAGCCTCTGTCTTTGTCTTCTAGCCATAATGTCACCTTAGTCTTTGTACTCAAACGGGAATCCGTTCCATACCGGCACGCCGGTGTACTCCTTAGTCTCCTCAACGCCGTCCAAAGCGCGGATAGCGCCGGAAGCAAGCGCTTCCATCTCGAAGTCTCCGCCGTAAACGATAAGAGGAGCGATCCAGCCTGCGTACTTGCGGATGTTCTCGATGAAGTCCTTGTCATTGGAGACGCCGCCGGTCATAACGATAGCGTCGACCTTGCCTTCCATGACACAAGCGTAAGATCCGATATATTTTGCCAGCTGATAAGCGAAGTTCTCATAAACAAGCTTCGCCCACTCATCGCCGTCTTCAATGCGCTTCTTGATCTCGAGCATATTGTCGGTTCCAAGAAGGGAAATCAGGCCGCCGGTCTTGCTGACCTTTTTCTTCATGTCGTCCTCGGTGTACTTTCCGGAGAAGCACATCTTGATGACGGGAAGGAGCGGCACATATCCGGAGCGGTTGGGAGCCATAGGGCCGTCGCCGTTGAGGACGTCGTTGCCGTCCACGATCCTGCCGTACTTCTGGGCTGTGATGGAAAGGCCGCCGCCCACATGGCAGACTACGAAACAGCAGTCCTCATACTTCTTGCCCAATTCGGCTGCGGCGCGCATTGCCACTTCCTTCTGGTTGAGTACGTGTACATGGGACTCTCTGTAGATGCCTTTGATTCCGCAGACTCTCGCCACATCGTCGAATTCGTCCACATCCGGAGGGTTTACCAGAAATGCGGGCTTGCCGGTTTTCTCAGCGAAATCGCCGATGATCTGGGCACCGAGAATAGCGGGATGCTCCATCAGTCTTCCGGAGGAGCAGTCCTCGAGGATCTTGTCGTTGACAGGGAAGATTCCGCCGGGAGTAGAGACAAGGCCGCCGGAATATGCCGCGAAAGCGTCCATACTGGCTATGTCGATATTGTTCTCCTTAAGAAGTCCCAGGATGGTGTCTACTCTGTAGGGCTTCTGCTCACTCACTCTCGCGAAAGTCTTAAGGACTGCCGGGTCGTGCTGGACGTTTGCTTTAAAGACCTGCTCTGTTCCATCAAAGACCGCAAGTTTAGTGGATGTAGAACCGGGGCTTAATGTAAAAATGCGGTGTGCCATTTTGCTCTCCTTTCGATCACTGTGCAGCAATGATTACCATTGCGATATCGCCTACGATCTCCTCTACAGAAGAACCTCTGGAGGAATCAGCAACGGGCTTGTTAAAGCCGGACAGTGTGTGTCCGTATCCCTTGCCTTTGCCAAAAATCTGAATCATCTTGATGCCGATATTGGCCGCATTGAGCTCAGGGAAGATAAGGATGTTAGCTTTACCTGCGACTTTACTCTCCCTCTTGATCTTCTTTTCGGCAACTGCGGGAATAATAGCCGCGTCGAGCTGGAACTCGCCGTCGATGGCAAGATCGGGTCTTCTCTCCTGCGCGATACGGATCGCCTCGTTGATCTTGTCAACGCTGGAGGCTGTTCCGCTGCCGAGTGTGGAGAAGCTGAGGAATGCGCATCTGGGCTCCCAGCCCATCAGAGCATGGATGTTATCACATGTCGCGATCGCGATAGAGGCCAGTTCATCGGGAGCCGGCTCCGCGTTGAGGCCGCAGTCCGCCAGAGCGATCCTGTCGCCTTCGGGGCCTTCGAATCCGGGGATCTCAGTCAGAGCAAAGATTGAGGGAACATCAACCCCGTCCTGCATGCCGATCGTCTGCTGTGCTGCGATCAGGACGTCTCCGGTCGTGTTTACGTGTCCGCAGAACGTGCAGTCCACATCACCGGCCGCCTCCATGATCATGGCGTAGTACATGGGATTCTTCATTTTGCGGCGGGCGCCTTTTTCGGACAGCATCAGCTTGGGATACTTCATATAGCGGGCGATGATCTCATCGCGAACCGCCTCGTCAGTTGTGTCCACAATTTCCATGCCTTCGATGGAAACGCCGACTCTTGCGGCGGTCTCTTTGATCACTGCGGGATCATTGACGAGTACCGGTACGCCGATTCCTTCGTCGAGAACTCTGCGGGCAGCCAGGAGGGTCTTGTCCGCCTCACACTCGGGGAGCGCGACTCTCTTGGGATTCTGTTTGGCTTTTTCGATCAATGCTTCAATAAGACTCATCGTTTATCTCCATTTCTGTGTAAATCCGGTTCCCCTTCCATAACGGCAAACGCAATAAAAAAAGGGAGATCGTAACTGAGCGAGATATGCACGCGAACCGCTCCCATGGCGTCAGCCATTTCGCGGGCCATGCCGTGCAGCGTCACGGCCGGCGCTCCGTTCTGATCGCTGAGGATCTCGATCTCACAAAGCCTGATCGAGTCAGGATGCGCGCCGAAAGCTTTAAAAACAGCTTCCTTGCCCGCAAAGCGCGTTGCGAAATAACTGTGCGGATCGCGGCGGCTGCCCGCCTCTTCGATCTCCCTTTCTGTATATGTTTTCCTGAGGAAAGGGTCGGAGGGGGACAGCGATGATTCCGCCAGCTGATGCGCGTTAAGTATGTCTGTCCCAATGCCGAGGATCATATCTGTTCCCCTCCTTATCATTGTCTATTGGCAGTAAAGATTATCTGTAAATGTAGTCGCCTGCTCTATACTTGGGCGGAATAACAGGCACCTGGATGAAGGACTCGTACTGGCCGCCGGTGTAGATCAGCTGTCTTCCGTGGTTGTCGGTATCCCATGCAAGAGGCTCGAACCATCCCTCGCGGATGTAGCGGCCCGCGATCTGGACGCGAAGCTTCTCGCCCTTGTGGATGATCCTGGAGGAAGGTACGATCTCGATATCAACGGGAACGATCTCGCCGGGCTGTACCTTAAGTTCTCTCTTGTGTGCCATGACAGGCTGTACCAGCTGGCCCTTGACATACTGGGACTCAGCCTTGCTCAGCTCGCGGTGAGAGATGCGGCACTTGCCCCATGCGCCCGGGTGAGGCTCGTTGAGTGTGTACCACGGTATCCAGTTGCCGTCAGCGTCTGCCTTCTGGATGTTGATGAACATATCCATGTCGTTGTAGGACTCGGCCGCAACGAACAGATGCAGATATGCATATCCGGTGATCTCGGTATCTTCGTCGAATACCATATCGAACTCGACCTGCTCAGTATTTCCGTCATAGCCGACAACAGCTTCTTTTGCTACAGGAGCGTCGTGCATTGTCAGGTTCTTGGGATCGGAAGCGTCAAAATAGAGCTTCTTGTACTCAGTTCTCTTGAGCGGGAACTCGTTCTCGGGTCTTCTTACCTGATAATCGCAGTCATAGGCGTCCATAATGTCGAGCCTTACCTTGGGGGTCATCTCCCAGCCATTGTGGATTCCCTTGAGGTAGCGGTCATAGAATCTCTTCAGATCCTCGAGATTCTCGGGTGTATATGTATCCGGCCACTCGAAATCTCTGTGAGCTCTCATCCATTTTCTCTTGGACTTGCACTTACGGAAGGCCTGGAAGGAACCTCTGAGGTGGAAGTGGGACCAGCCTGCGGTCTGGTAAACCGCGCATGTAACCTTGGAGAAATCAGGTCTCTTGTCTTCCCAGTAACCGTTCATCAGAGGATACTTGATCGCCATGTCTACCTGGCTGTCTACACCGCCGGTACCGGTGACCTGTGCGGAGATGAACTTGTTGAAGGAAAGAGCCGGAACGCCGCCCTCGTAGAAGGACTCGCGATACAGGTCTGTTGTGGACTCCCAGGGAGCGATGCACTCGAGGTGCGGAGGCTGCATGGATGCGATGCCCCACTGGGGCATTGCGACGCCGGAGTTGCCGGACATGCCGACCTTACCGTTGCACCACCACTGCTGTGCTGCCCACTCTACGAAATCATAGCCGTCTTCTCTGTCCTGATGTGTGAACATGTGGACGTTGCCCTCGGAATGGCCTGCGCCGCGAACGTCGACGTTCGCTACCACGTAGCCGTTGTAGCACCAGTACAGCGGATCGGGAGACTCAAATTTAGCGAATTTGGATACTGTGTGCGGCGGAACGCCCATGATCTGCCACTCGCTCATGCCCTCGCCGGGTCTCTTTCCAAACCAGGACCAGGAAACGATAACAGGGTATTTCTGTGTTGTATCTGCGGGACGATAGAGGTCGCAGTAAATAGTCACGCCGTCTCTCATCTTGACGGGCACATCCTGGTCGCACATAACGCCGGGAGCGCACTCATATGTTCTCTGCTTGAACTCGGGGCAGAAGCCCTGTCCCATTCTTGCCATGGGATCCTCTGAATGAGCGAGGTCAACGCTGGGATCGACAGCGGTAGGCTTTCTTGCCACCATATAAACAGCCTCGAGTTCCTCGCCCTTAAAGGTCTCTTTCAGAGTGAAGCGCTCTCTCATAGCCAGTTCGTCGTCGTGATCGGATTTTGCGGAACCGCTTTCTGCAGGAGCTTTTGCAGCTGCAGGCGTCTCGACGGCGGGCGCCTCTTCCTCTGCTGCCTTGCCGATCTCTTCGCCGAGGCACTCTGTGATTACATAATCAACAGCTTCGCCTACGGTTGCCTGGCGGCGGAATTCCATGTAAGGGATCTCAATATCAAATTCATCCTCAAGGAAGGTTGTGATCTGGGAGTACTGTACAGATTTCGCGTTGAAATCTTCCACAAATCTCTTTTCTCTTGTGATGCTTTCAGCAGGTACGCCAAAGAGTCCGGAAGCCCTTTCCGCGAGCTTTGCAAGAACTTCCTTCTGTCTCTCGTTCTCGCCTTCAGAAGCTGCAGGGGCTGCGGCCGGTGTCTCCGCGGGTGCGCTCTCTTCGTCGTCAAAAGTCTCACCGAGGCATTCTTCGACTACAAAGCGGACCGCGTCGCCAAACGTTGCCTGGCGGCGGAACTCCATGTAAGGGATCTCGATGTCAAACTCATCTTCAAGGAAAGTTGTGATCTGGGAATACTGCACGGATTTCGCATTGCAGTCTTCCACAAATCTGGTCGCTTCCGTCAGCGCTGCCTGTTCTTTTCCGAACAGCTGAGCCGCGCGAAAAGCAAGTTTCTCGAAGACATCCTGTCTGATGCTCATAAACAATTACCTCCTCTTCGTTTGTGTTGTGATAATGGGCTTTTTTAGGCCTCCCGCACTTCAGGCTATTGTGTAATAAAACAATAGTGCATGGCGGCGATCGCATAGATTCTATGACCTCCCAACCCCCCTAAAAGTGCTGTAAAGCCTTGTTTTATTTAATAAAAGTTTATATACTTGACTAAATAATAACAATGTGACGCAGTTCAATTGCAGTCACCATTTGCTCCCATTTATTGTGCGATTGCACAAAAACGAGGCCAGCCATGAAACTTAGTCAGTTCTATAATCTTTTCAAAACACAGGTGCCGGACAGCAAGATCATCCCGGGCACCGATTGTGAGATCTATTCCTTCAAGCCTGTCAATGTCATCGACAAATATGAGGACGGGCTCCTTTATGTCAGTCTTATGTCATACAGCGGACTATCTCCCGATAAACTCCTTCGCTCCGGTTACTGCCATCTGGTTTCAGGTGATGAAAAAGACTTTGAAACACTACAAAGCGCAGAAAAAAATCCGGAGACAAACATCGTGTTTGTCTCCGGATATACACTTGTGCAGCTGTTTAATATAATCTCAGAAGTATTCCTCAGAGAGAATCGTTTCACCGCTCAGCTCAATGAGCTCCATGAACTTGCCAATTCGGGAGCGGGTTTGCAGGCGCTCACCGATAAGGCGCAAAGCATTCTGAATTGCCCGGTTGTCGTCATGGACAACAGCTACCGGATCATGGCCATTTCGCTCGGTGCATTGGCAGAGGACCAGCACAAGCTTCTGTCCCAGCAGCAAATGGGAAATATTACGGAAGAAAATCTCAACCGGATGAAGCGGGACCGGGTATACGAGAAGATCCGCCAGGCGCCGGGAAGAATGACCTATGAAAAGGCCCACGATTCAGACACCTGGTGGGTAAACATGCTGATCACCGTTCACGGCATTGAGGTCGCCGAAGTCGGCATTGAGGAAGTCGGACGGAAACTGGACGATTATGACTTCCGGCTCATACGCTTTCTGCAGAAAATGATCGCAATCGAAATGCAGCGCAACAGTTACCTGCATTCTGATTTCGGCGCCTCTCACGCGATCCTTCTCAGGGAACTGATCGAGAGACGTCTTGTTTCCGAGGAAATTGTAGCCAGGCGCGCGCGCCTTCTGGGATGGAAGGATCATCCGTACTACTTCCTGCTGACTGTTTACTCCGGAAGTCGTTCCGAGAGTGTTTCGCAGCGGACCTATGATATTTTTGTCCGGCGTCTTCTTCCCCTGTTCCCGAACTGCCGCTGGCGCGTCACGGATGAGAATCTGGTCCTCCTGATTCCGAGGCCGAATAACTCCTTCGTCTTTTTCCGCGAACAGAATTCTCTGAAAGATCTTCTGAGAATCAACAACTTTATTGCGATCCTCAGTAATCCTATCACCTCGCTCATGGACGTACAGAAAGCCTATAACCAGACAACCGCTATCTACGGCCTGCGGGGCGTGGTCAAAGATTCGTGTAATCTATGGTTTTATATTGACTATACTTTGCTCCATATGGCAGATCTTCTGCGGGCGAGCCACGACCTGGAGGATTTTGTTCATCCTTATATACTGGATATCTATCGCTATGACCGGGAAAACGAGACCGATTATCTGCCGACCCTCAAAGAGTATCTGACCAATATCAATAACCCCGGGCAGTGCGCGGCCAACCTGCATATTCATAAGAACACCCTGTATTACCGTATCAACAAGATCAGCGATGTGTTCGGACTGGATCTGAGTAACGGCGAACTCAGGATGAGGCTGCAGCTGTCCCTGGAACTTCTTAAACTGAACAGTTTTGAGACCGGCCAATAAGTTTGTTTTTACTCCGAGGCCTTAAAGTTGTACACAGGTTTCATCACATCAATGATGTCAACAGAGTCGCGTATGACATCGATGATATCGTCAAGGGATTTATACGCCATCGGAGCCTCATCCAGGGTGGCTTCATTTACAGATGTCGTGTAGATCCCTTTCATTGTCTCACGGTATTCTTCCAGGCTGAGCCTGTCTTTCGCGGCCTTTCGGGACATGATCCTTCCGGCCCCGTGAGGCGCGGAATAGTTCCATTCCGCATTTCCTTTACCGACAGCAAGCACGCTGCCGTCTCTCATATTGATCGGGATCAGTACTTTCTCACCCGCATGAGCTGCGATGGCTCCTTTGCGCAGGATCTCCTCTTCCGTATCGATGTAGTTGTGGATCGTGTGGAACGCCTCCCCCGCCGCAATACCGGTGCGCTCCAGCAGGATCTCCGCCATCTTCTC